>Ga0067045_1003379_pt1 | contig 29269 bp, 21 predicted proteins | sample TerdegcTABiofilm_FD_59184 | JGI IMG/M metagenome (GOLD analysis project Ga0067045, IMG submission 59184) | Combined Assembly of (Gp0054472, Gp0054536) Wastewater bioreactor microbial communities from Singapore -Terephthalate degrading...
TTAAAAAAATCATCAATAATTCCTTAAAAAATTTCATAATGAATATAGCTAACACCCCCGCCGCCGAAGGCGGCGGGGGTGTTAGCTACTTTATATTTTATTCAAATCTCCACATTTAGGAATAATTAATGAAAAAAAAATTATCCATGACCGTTTGATAGCCATGGATAATAATTACTATGCACAAAATATTGATTTCATCATCTATGTATAATTGTGTTTGGTCAATATTTCATTGCTTATGTCTGAAATTACTGATTCCCGTACAGTATCTTTCCATTGCTCATTAAGTTTTTCGGTCTTTTGCCTGTCTTTAAAGAATTTTTCAGGTTCTTCCAATGATAAGAACAGTACTTCTTCCATGCTGGTAACTGGATGGAATATAAGCTGTTTACGAACATATTCAGGTATCTTTTCCAGATCTTTTTCGTTATCCTTGGGTATTATAATATGAGTAATTTGTGCACGATGTGCAGCCAGTACCTTTTCTTTTAATCCACCTATTGGAAGAACTTTACCACGTAAAGTTATTTCACCGGTCATTGCAACATCACACCTAACCGGTATCTGACTCAATAGTGAAGCAATAACCACACCCATGGTAATACCTGCAGAAGGTCCATCTTTGGGGATTGCGCCTTCGGGAACGTGCAGATGTATATCATGCTTGCGTAATACATCTTCCGGTATATTAAAATACTGAGCATTTGCCCGTACATAGGTAAATGCTGCATGAGCAGATTCCTGCATCACCTCGCCTAACTGCCCGGTGAGTATAAGCTGGCCTTTCCCTTTTATCAGTGAAGCTTCAACCTGTAATACATCTCCGCCAACTTCAGTCCATGCAAGGCCATTGGCAAGGCCTATCTCACTCTTCTGTTCTTTTTCACCATATTTAAACTTAATTGGCCCTAAATACTCGTGCAGAATGTCAACAGTTATTTCACGGACGTGTGATGAACCATGTTTTACCACTTCCCGTGCAACTTTTCGGCACACTTTTGCTATCACTCGCTCTAAACTTCTCACCCCGGCTTCACGTGTATAATGACGTATGGTATACAGCATCATATCTTCGCTGTATTTGATATTTGATTCACTCAGGCCATTTTCTTTAATTTGTTTGGGTAGTAAGAACTGCAAACCAATATTTAATTTTTCCGGTTCGGTGTAGCTATTAATTTCAATTATTTCCATTCTGTCCTGTAATGGAGCAGGTATCCTGTGCTGTACATTGGCAGTTGTTATAAACAGCACATCTGAAAGGTCATATGGTACTTCAAGATAATGATCAACGAATGTATTATTCTGTTCAGGGTCTAACACTTCAAGCAGGGCAGATGAAGGGTCCCCTCTGAAATCCATTGACATCTTGTCAACTTCATCAAGCAGGAATACAGGATTAACAACGCCTGCTTTTTTCATCTGTTGAATAATTCTTCCTGGTAACGCACCTACATATGTCCTCCGGTGTCCACGGATTTCAGCTTCATCACGTACTCCACCCAGCGACATCCTTACAAATTTCCTGCCCAGTGCCCTTGCTACTGAACGCCCTAATGAAGTTTTTCCAACACCGGGAGGGCCAACAAAACATAATATTGGGCCTTTTAATTTATTTGAAAGGTGACGCACCGCTATATATTCAATAATTCTTTCTTTAACTTCTTCCAATCCATAATGATCTTCATTGAGAACCTGCATGGCATGATCGATGTCACGATTATCACGGGTATGTTTATACCACGGCACATCGCGCAACCATTCAATGTAGGTACGCACAACAGCAGATTCAGCTGACAATGGAGGCATTTTTTCCAAACGTTTCAGTTCCTTTAATGCCTTATCTTTTGCTTCCTTGGACATTTTTGCTTCTTCAATTGATTTGCGTAATTCTTCAACTTCATCAGCTAAATCATCACCCTGCCCTAATTCTTTCTTTATTACTTTAATTTGTTCATTGAGATAGTATTCCTTTTGGGTTTTCTCCATCTGTTTTCTGACTTTGCCCTGTATCTTTTTTTCAATATACATTATCTCAATTTCACCATTAATCAGTTCAATGAGTTTTTCTATCCTTTCTACAGGGTTGCCCAATTCCAGTATTGCCTGTTTATATTCAACCCGCATTGTTATATATGAAGCTATAACATCAGCCAGATGAGAAATATCTTCAATCTGCATCACGGTAGTCAATGCTTCTTGAGGAACTTTTTTATTTAATTTAATATATTTTTCAAAGGTATCAATTAAATTGCGTTTTAAAGCTTCTACCTTTGAATCAGTTTCATAGGGGCGCTCAATATCTTTAATCCCTACTGTAATGCCATCATCAGTTGACTCAAAATGAGAAATATACACGCGTGAAATACCCTCAACCAGCACCTTAACAGTACCATCAGGTAATTTTAAAAGCTGAAGAATCTCTGAAAGTGTACCAACATCATGAAGATCTTCTTTTTTAGGATTTGCAATCTGTGAATCAACCTGAGCAGCAAGGACTAAAAGACGGTCACCCTTCATTGCCGAATCCAGAGCTTTAATTGATATATCCCGGCCAACAAATAGTGGTATTACCATATGTGGGAATATTACCATATCCCGCAATGGCAACAAGGGATATCGTTTAAAATAATCTATATCTTTCTTCATAGGTTCTCCTGAATTGTGTGAGTAGTGTTCCAATACATAAAATACTGAAAATAGTGCAATCCGGACACATACTTACGCACTTTTTTCTGCCGATTTTTGAATAATTTCAGGGGATTTTCTGTGCAGTACAACATCCTCATTAATAATAACCTTAGCTATGGTTTTCTTGGAAGGAATCTCGTACATCAGATCAAGCATTATCTCTTCAAGAACTGAACGCAATCCACGTGCACCAGTTTCGCGTTCAATTGCAATCTGAGCTATTGCCTCAATGGCTGAATCAGTAAATTCAAGTTCAACATTTTCAAAGGCAAATATTTTTTGGTATTGCTTTGTTAACGCATTGCGCGGTTTTGTTAAAATTTCCCTTAATGCCTGTTTGTCAAGCTCATGTAATACTGCATGAACATGCAATCTTCCTACAAACTCCGGAATTAAACCATACCGTATGAGATCTTCAGGGATCATTTTCTCAAGTATATTAATTTTACCAATATCTTTCACCGATTTAACTTCAGCGCCAAATCCCATTGTTTTATTACCAATGCGCGCATGAACAATTTTATCCAGCCCAACAAATGCGCCACCACAAATAAATAAAATGTTCTTGGTGTCAATAGATATGAATTCCTGATGAGGATGTTTTCTACCACCCTGTGGTGGAACATTGGCTATAGTCCCTTCAACAATCTTTAAAAGGGCCTGTTGAACACCTTCGCCAGATACATCACGCGTAATTGATGGATTTTCAGATTTGCGTGAAATCTTATCGATTTCATCAATATAAATTATTCCTATCTCTGCCCTTTTAACATCGCCATCTGCATTTTGAATGAGCCTCAGCAATATATTTTCTACATCCTCACCCACATAGCCTGCTTCGGTCAGCGATGTTGCATCTGCAATGGCAAATGGTACCTTTAAAATTTTTGCCAGTGTTTGGGCAAGCAACGTTTTACCGCTTCCTGTTGGGCCAATTAATAAAATATTGCTTTTATCTAATTCAACATCACCTTTTCTTAAGTTAAAGTTGCTGGTAATCCTTTTATAGTGGTTATAAACTGCTACAGAAAGAACTTTCTTTGCATACTCCTGACCAATGACATATTCATCAAGAATAGCTTTAATCTCATGAGGTTTAGGTAAATTGCTTGTTAAAAGGTCGCCACCTTCTAATGCCCAGTCTTCTTCCAATATCTCATTACATAACTCAATACATTCATCGCATATATATACATTAGGACCTGCAACTAATTTTCGTACCAGGTCCTGGCTCTTTCCACAAAATGAACAATAATGGGTTATCTCAGGTTTGCTACTATCTTTTTTCTTGTTTGACATATATCCTCTTATAATTATCGCTTATACATTACTTATCTACTATCTTTTTGAATAACTTTATCAATTAATCCATACTCTACGGCTTCCTGTGCATCCATAAAATAATCCCTATCCACATCTTTTTCAATTTTTTCTATAGGTTGTTTGGTATGGATAGCATATATTTCATTCAACTTTGACTTAATTTTCAGGATTTCCTTTGCATGTATAGCAATATCAGAAGCCTGCCCCTGAAAACCGCCCATTGGCTGATGAATCATAATACGCGAATTTGGCAGTGCAGAACGTTTTCCTGGTGCACCCGCAGCTAACAAAAGTGAAGCCATTGAAGCTGCTTGCCCCAGGCATATAGTTGCAACGTCAGGTTTAACATACTGCATGGTATCATAAATAGCAAGCCCCGAAGTTACAATGCCCCCCGGAGAGTTAATATATACATAAATATCCTTGTCAGGGTCTTCTGCTTCCAGAAACAATAACTGAGCTATTACTAAACTTGCTACATGGTCATCAATTGCATCTCCAATGAAAATGATGCGATCCTTTAATAAGCGGGAATATATATCATACGCCCGTTCGCCACGTGCTGTTTGTTCTACAACAATTGGTACAAGATAACTCATGAAATTACCTCAACAAATTTATAAATTTCTTAATAACCTTACATACAGTGTAGCATCTGTTCATGTAACTTCTATAATTTATCATGAATGCCTATTCACTTCTTCTGAGTAATATATTCCTGAAAAGTTACTGGCTTGAGCATTTTAATATCTGCATTTTGATAAATAAAATCGTATGCTGTATCCAGTATTAAATCACCTTCAATTTCATCCCTGTTCCCTTTTTCTTCAATCACCTTTACCACTTCTTCTTCTGTGACGCCATTTTGTTCTGCTATAGATTTGATGAATTTCTGAAACTGTTCTTCAGAAACTTTGAGTTGCTCAAGTTCTGCAATCTTTGTTAATACCAGTGCATTTTTGATATTACGTTGTGCTTCATCCATTATAGATTTTGACAATTCTTCAGGATTAATCCCAAATATTGATGCAAACTCATTGATATCCTTGCCGACATTGCCAAATCGTGACTGTAATCTTCTGAATATAGCATACATCTCTTTTTGTATCAAAGATTGGGGTATGTCAAATTTACTGTTTTCAACAATCTTTGTCAGTATATCATTCTTTGCCTGATTCAGAGTCTGCTCTTTTGCATAGGTTTCCAGATTTTCTCTGATTCTGGTTTTCAATTCTTCAAGGGAATTGTATTCTCCAACACTTTTAGCAAATTCATCATTGAGTTCAGGTAACTTTCGCTCAAAAATTTCTTCAACCTTTACCAAATACGTTACCTTTTGCCCCTTGAGGTCTTCTACCTCATAATCTTTGGGATATTTGACTTTAATTTCTTTTTCTTCACCTTTTTTCATTCCAATTATATCTTCATCAATAGCCCATGATTCTTTGCTCTTACCAACTACAAGGCTGTGTGAAGTAAATGCAGTTGCATCTATCTCCTCAGGCGATTTGTCATCAATGCGTTTCATCTTAATGGTTACCTGATCACCTTTAGCTACCTTTGCATCTTCACCTTCTTTTTTAGTTACCGTTGCCATCCGTTCTCGCATCGATTCTATTTCAGCATCAACATCCTCATCGGTAACTTTTACTGATTTCTGCTCAACATGAATGCCTTTATAATTGCCAAGCTCCATGGTTGGGGGGACATCGAATTCAACTATAAACGAAAAAGGCTTCCCTTTTTCCAGGTCTTTAAAATCAAATATAGGCTGGCTTACTGGTGTATAGCCCTTCTGTTCAATGGCTTCAATATAAGCAGACCGCACAATATTTTCTGCAGCCTCACCGGTAACAAACTCAGCATATTTTTTTTCAACTAAATCAAGCGGCGCTTTCCCAACCCTGAAGCCTTTAATTTCAGCCTTTTTCTGAACATTTTTTAAAACCTTTTCATATTCAGCATCAACACGATCATTAGGTATTTCAATATCAAGCCGTATCCGTGCATTTTCAAGTTTTGACTCTTTAATTTCCAAGGTTGTCTCTCCTATATATCATAAAATATTATGTAAATCCATTACCAAATAAAATGAAAATGGAAAATTTTTAAGCTATTCATACCGGGATAAATCAATTTTCATGGGAAAGACCATGAAAGATATTATTATTGTACTATTATAGCACAATTTTGAGTTAACTATGGAATAAACGATTGATTTTTTGTATATTTAATTTTACCTTACATACCGTCAAATACTTTTTTTAAGCGATAGTTATTAATATATACCCTTTTAAATAGATTGAAGGAATAAAACATTTATGGACAGAACCTATTATGCAAAAAAATACCTGATTCCAATTAACGATAACGATATAGATTGGGATAATGAATTTAACCAGGATGAAAAGAATATTTTACGTGGTATTAATCAGAGAGTTGTAAAAGGCATGCATCTTAATGAAATTCTTGATTTTGTGTTTGATGAAGCATCTAAAATATTACCGCTAGACAGGCTGGATGTTGCTTTTCTTGATGATGATAACACTCGACTGGTATTGTACTATATAAAAACTTCTTACACTGACATACATCTTCTTAAGGGATATTCTTCTGATATTCAGGGGGGATCTATACAGGTAGTATTAAATACAGGTTACCCAAGTATTATCAATGACCTTACATCACATCTAGCAAGTTATCCAAAAAGTGAATCGGCTCAACTTCTTCTAAAGGAAGGGATTCATTCATCAATTGCTTCACCTCTTAAAGTTGATAATCGAGATGTAGGTATTATTATGTTCAGAAGCAAAAAAATTAATGCCTACACTATGCATCACCTCAAATTGCTATTGGCCTTCAGAGATCGCTTAGCTCAGGCAGTTGAAAAAACATTCCATATAGAAAAATTAACTGCTACGATCAATGCATATATGGAAATGTTGGGATTTATTACTCATGAGTTAAAAAATCCATTAGCTTCAATTATAACTTTGGGAAGAACAATAGCCTCAGGGTACTTTGGTGAAATAAGTGATAAAAATAAAGAAATGGTAAACAGGATTGTAAAGAAAACTGAATATTTACACAATATTGCACTTGAATACCTTAATTTAGCACGTTTTGAATCAGGTGTTTTTAATACCAAATTTTCTGAAGTCAATTTTTTTGAAGAGATAGTTGTAACATCAATAGATTTTGTAGAAACCAATCTGAATGAAAAAAAGATGAAAATAATAATACAAAATAATGCTGGTAACATAAAGGTGTTATGTGACCCAGAACTTATGAAAATTGTCATGAATAATTTATTAAGTAATGCCATCAAGTATGGATACCACAATGGACAGATTATATTACTTATAAATGCTGATGAAAATATTATTCATGTAAGTGTAAAGAATGACGGACCTGGATTCCCGGAAAGTGAAAAAGTTAAACTGTTTAAAAAGTTTTCAAGATTAAATACGCCTGAATTAATGGATCAGAGTGGTCATGGGGTTGGGTTATATGTAACATGGAAAATCATTCAATTACATTCAGGACATATATGGGCAAATTCTGAAGAAGGGAAATGGGCTGAATTCACCTTCGAAATACCATTGCGTATGGATCAATGCCTCATACAACCTTCACGCTCTTTTAATATTGATTTTGTGAGATAGTATGATTTTATTAAATAAAACCCTGAACCCTATTCAGGATTGAATCTTTAAGATTTCTCCTCACCTGGATAACTTTGGCAACTTCATTTCATCAAACTCAGTGACCGCAATGTGGCAAAAGATTTTCTTGATTAAAAATTTAGATTTATCATTATGCTAATAACAACGGTTATTACTTCATTAAGTATCAATCTGGATAATTTCAATCGATGTCCGGGATATGTTTATATACTATTGTTATAAAATAAAAAAAGCTGCTTTTAATTAAGCAGCTTTTTAACAATGAGCGGGAAACGGGATTTGAACCCGCGACCTCAACCTTGGCAAGGTTGCACTCTACCGCTGAGTTATTCCCGCTTATTGCGAGCGAAGGGACTTGAACCCCCACACCCTAAGGTACTAGATCCTAAGTCTAGCGCGTCTACCAGTTCCGCCACGCTCGCATACTAAAATACAATATCAAAAAATCAAGCAATTTTTTCAAGCTAAATTTAAACTGCGCAGCGGAATTTGGGTTGCCCGAGACTCGAACTCGGAACCATCTGATTAAGAGTCAGGTGCTCTACCAGTTGAGCTAGCAACCCCTCTTTTAAATGCTTAAACCTGACTTTAGTTAATCAAAAAATAATTTAAAATAAAGATTTTTTCAATATTAAATTATGTTATTATGTGTCAAGTTTTTTTTAAAAGCACTTATAAAAATAATATAGTAAAACAGTAATTACTATAATAAATAGCTCTTTAGCTATAATTTCTAAAAAAAATCAGCAATAATTCCTTAAAAAATTTCATAATGAATATAGTGTACACCCCCGTCGCCTTCGGCGGCGGGGGTGTACACTATTTTATATTTTATTCAAATTTCCATATTTAGGAATAATTAGTGAAAAAATATTCATTTTAGTGACGTATTGCAGCGATAATTTGTTTTAATTCTTCAAAACGATACGGTTTGGGTAATATCCCGTCAAATCCATAATCTTTATAATTAGACATAACCGGATCATTTGAATACCCGCTGGAAACTATTACTTTAAATTCGTTATCTAATTTACGAATCTGAGATATGGTATCTTTGCCACCTTTTTTACCTGGTATAGTTAAATCCATAATTGCAAATGAATAATTTTGCCGTGATTTTTTTGCCATTAAATATTTTTGATAGGCTTCATCGCCATCACAGGCTATATCCACTTCGTAACCCAATTCCTCTAACATAGTTCGTAATATAAACTGAATATTTTCATCATCCTCAAGAACCAGCACTTTCCCTTTCCCAATAACAGAGATTTCATTGCTTTTATCATCTATCACTGCAACATTCTTTTCAGTTGCTCTAAGATATATATCAAATCGCGTCCCTTTGCCTGGTTGTGAATCCACAAAGATGTAGCCACCGTGTTGTTTAATTATTGAATAAACCACTGTTAATCCTAATCCCGTACCATGTGGTTTAGTAGTATAATATGGGTCAAAAATCTTTTCAATATTTTCATTTGGAATTCCCGGGCCATTATCCTCAATTGAAATTCTTATATAATTATCCTTACCAATAATAGCTTTAATGGGATCTTCATCGGTTACATTACGGGCATAAATTTTTAACAAACCATGATCATTCATAGCTTCCCGAGCATTAATTACTATATTCTGAATAACCTGGCTGATTTGCCCTTCGTCTACTTCAACATTATAAAGATTATCATCTATAATAAACTGAAATTCAACTCCGGAACCACGCAAGACAAAAGTGACTATGTCTTTAAACATAGCACTTAAAGAAGTAACTTTCTTTACAGGCGCTCCTCCTTTTGCAAACGTTAACAATTGTTGTGTAAGCTCTTTTGCCTTAAATGATGCTTTTTCAGCATCGTTAATATGCTGATACAATTCTGATGACTCATGTATTTTATTTTTTATTATAGAAAGATTTCCTACAACTGACGTAAGTATATTATTAAAATCATGTGCAATCCCTGCTGCCAGAAGTCCAACTGATTCTAATTTTGAAGTCCGTGCAATATGATCCTCTATTATTTTCTTTTGTGTTATATCGCGTAAAACAACGATTGTTCCTGTAATACTATTCATCTGGTCTTTTAAAGGCAGGATATATAATTCAATGTTATATGAAACGTTTCCAACATGCAAAATACATTCATTTGCAATTGATTTTTGCTGTAATATTTCAATTATCGTATTAAATGTAAAATCAACTCGTTTTTTACAATCCAGATCAAGAATAGTTGTCACATCTTTCCCTATTATTTCATTATACTCTCTATTCAAAAGATGACATGTTGCATTATTTACCAGAAGTATTACCGCTCTTTTATCAGTTACTATCACCGCATCATTAATTGATTCAAGTACCCTGTTAAAGCGCTCTTTTTCTTCAAAGAGTTGGATATTCCGTAGTGTTAGTTCTTCTTTCGTTTTTATTAAATCATTATTGATTTTCTGTAATTCCTTATATTGTTCATATATAATCTGTGCACTTCGTTTCATCTGAGTAATATCAATGATTGAGCTTATAACTAGCTTTTCACCTGAAGAAACAAAAATATCAGAGTTTATTATACAATCCTTTAATAACCCATTCTTAGTTTTAAATGTTACATGGAAATCTTTAACCTTTTCATTTGTTCGTAGAGTATGGATATAGTCCTCCAACTCTTGCTTATCAGCAAATACATTTAACTCAATTATTGACCTGCCAATAGAATCCTTAAGCATATATCCAAATGTTTGGCATGCTGCTTCATTCACCTCTCTATAAACTCCATCTTTAAATGTATTTATAGTCATTGGAATGGGACTTGAATAAAATGCTTTATAAAATTTTTCTTCAGAGCTTTTCAAATCCAGTTCAATTTTTTTTCGTTCTGTTACATCCGTTGCAGAACCCAATATAGCAAATCTTCCGTTATACTGGATAGTTGAAACATGAAAATCAATCCATTTCACAATATTATCTTTTGTAATTATCCTTGCTTCATATCTATTAATAACATTTTCACCACGCTGGCGGGCTGCAGCTCGTGATTTAGCTACTTCAACATCATCCGGATGAACAAAGGAGTAGAAAGGCTTACCAATAATTTCATTTTCAGAATACCCTAAAATGTCAACGGTTGCCGGATTTACCCATTGCATTATATTATCTTGAATAATGAAAATTGGATTTAAAACAGAATTAGCCAGTGTTTTAAATTTTTCTTCACTTTCCCTTAACTTAATTTCTGCCGTCTTTTTTTCATGTATATCTGTAGCTACACCTGAAAGGCCAATAAAATTACCTTGCTCATCATAATGGGCTTCTGATATAGTGAGAATATAGTGGAAAGAACCATCTTTGGTCATTAAGCGATATTCCAAAGGTTCAATAATTCTTTTTTTTACTCTTTCATAACTTTCTAAAACCATAGGCAAGTCATCGGGATAAATCAAATCAATAAACGATTTACCAATAATTTCATCTGGAGTAAATCCAATGATGTTTTTGATATTTGCACTCACATATTTAATTATTGTATTACTGTCAACCTGATAAACCACATCATGTAACGCAGTTATGCCCAGTGTGTCAAATTTTGAGTGTGCCAATAAACTTTTCATCATGAACTTATCAATAATAACGCCCAGTTGCTGGCTTATCACTTCAAGTAAAGGTTTAATATAATCAGAAATTATATTTGTTGTATGAGATCCAATATTGATAACACCAATTACGTTATTCCTTAATAGTATAGGTATTGCTGCTATTGCTTTAAGCCCCTCATGTTTTCTAAAATCATCATCAGAAAGATCCATTAAGGTATAATCAATATATTGGGGTTTCCCTTTCATAATTATTTGATAATTCCAACTATCAGGGGTATAGGAGGTTGTTTTTTCTATAAATGCTTCGCTAATACCTTTTGCATATGTTAATTTAAGATTTTGTGTTAGCGGATCAATTATATATATTCCACCACAATCCATTCCCGTAACTTTAGTTATAGTATCCAGAATGTAGGTAAAAACATCTATAAAATGTTCAGAATCTCTATCTGATAGTTGAATATCATACAGTTCTTCATAAATTTTCTGTATTGTATCTGCTAAATTATTTTCAAGTTTTGATATAACCAACAATGCTGGCTGTGAGTTATATGTTATTGTTTGTAATGAAAATGTATATGGGAAATTTTGATCATTAGATTTAACGATTTCCTGTTTTTCATCAGGCAATATATTGTTGTAAAATTTTTTACAATAATCATCAATTATTGAATAAGGAAAAACATGAGGTAAAGGTTTATTTATAAAAGATGGATTATTAGAATGGATTATATGTAAGGAACTATCGACAATAACAAAATCACAATTAGCAAATTGCAAAATATCAAAAACAAACGAGGTGTCCATAGGCTATTTTACAATTTCTTCCGTTTCAAAGTTTCGGCTGGCAAATTCCTTTTCAAAAAGAGTTATCCACAACTCAACTCGTTTTTTACCGTAACACTCCTTCCATGCTTTCAGTATTGTTTCAACAGGTATGTCTATAAAACTGCCATGATACTCAATATATTCCATATATTGCTTTTTCTCAGTGTTATACTCAGGGAAAATTGCATCATCCACACCATTAAAATCGATAGGTGATATTTTATGAAGCAGGCATAATTCCTTATTGAAAGCTGGTGTTGCTTTTACCCATTTTCCATTTAAGTAAAACTCAGTAAAACCATGATAAACAAATATATTACTTCCTAATGTTTCTAAAAGCTGCTTTGTTGCTATGTGATTTTTAACTGTTGCAAAGCCCACTCTGCTTGGGATATTGCAAGCACGGCCCAAAGCACATAATAAAGAAGCTTTTGAAACGCAGTATCCACGCTTGCGGTTCAATACATAACTGCCTCTATAATGTTCAGGCTTATAAAAAGGAGAATACGGATCATATTTAATATCATCACGGACAGCATAAAAGAGCTTTACTGCCTTTTTAATAGAATCGGTTTCATTCCCAATAATATGGCGAGCGTAGTAAAGGACTTCAGAGCTATCACTATCAATACATCGTGTTGGCATAAGGTAGTCTTGCAATTGCTTTTCAATCATATCAGTAGTATGTGATTACAAATATCGATAACACTAAACAGTATACTTCAAATCATGTTTCCTTCAACAATTATTTACCATTCTAAATAGTATCATTATTGATGTCAAAGAATTAATGATTTGGATTATAGATAATACACTGCAATAAATTCATGAAAATACTTATATCCCCAAACCTGTTTTTTCAACTTTAACGTACACCCCGCAAGCATATCATAAAACCTGTTTTCAGCACAAGCTATCATATCTCCAATAAATACTACTGTATGCCCCCCTGCCTGTTTATACGCCAGCAATGCTTCTAAAGCCATAGCACTTTGGGGCTGTGGCCAGCATAAAAATAGTGTTCGCTCTGGATAATGTCCCGCTTCCAGTGCATCCCCTTTCTGAACATCGTACCATTGTTCATCAAACCACATATTATCTGAGTGGTCAGCAAACGGATACAGAGGATCATCCGGCGGATATTTATCAAATGCAAGCACATCAGCACTCAATTGCTTCAACATATATGCCCAGTACCCATTTCCTGCACCTATTTCAATTATGGGCGATAGTTCCTGTATAATAGATAGCACCGGAAAGGTTGGCACAGCAAAAGCATATTTTTTTATCAGTTCATAACGCAAGTTCCAGTACTGGTATTCATCTAAGTGCTTATCTTTATACTGTAATATTTCTTGTAAATAAGGATTGTGTATACTGAAGTCTAATTCATGTGGGGAGTAGCGAAATATATCATATTCACTGTAAGTATTGTGCATGGTTAGAATACTGTATGATGCGCGCCCGGCAGGAGTCGAACCTGCGGCCTGCGGATTCGAAGTCCGACGCTCTATCCAGCTGAGCTACGGGCGCATTTACTGTCATGCTGAACTTGATTCAGCATCTATTTGCTAATTTTCTTACCCCATTTGGCTATTTTCAAACATTCTATCCTACAACTGAACTACGGGCGCATTTACTGTCATGCTGAACTTGATTCAGCATCTATCTGCTAATTTTTTTACCTCATTTGGCTATTTTCAAACATTCTATCCTACAACTGAACTACAGGCGCATCTACTGTCATGCTGAACTTGATTCAGCATCTATCTGCTAATTTTTACCTCATTTGGCTATTTTCAAACATTCTATCCTACAACTGAGCTATAGGCGCATTTACTGTCATGCTGAACTTGATTCAGCATCTATTTGCTAATTTTTTACCTCATTTGGCTATTTTCAAACATTCTATCTAACAGCTGAACTACGGGCACGTGTAATAAAAATGGGTGGATGACGGGGCTCGAACCCGCAACAACTGGATCCACAGTCCAGGGCTCTACCATTGAGCTACATCCACCGTAACTATCTGACAAATAAACTATAATAATTGGAATGACAATACTTAAAATGTAATTATAGTGTCAATTATATTTCAACTCAAATTTTTTTCAATTTTGCGAAATAAAAACCATTATTTCCGCTGCCATCTGAAAAGAAGCGACCCCGATAATAAAAATATACCAGATACTACAATCAAATACAATAATTGATAGCGAATATCAAATAGTGTGGCACCTTCATTCATCACCATACGTGCGCTTTCTACAATAGGTGTAAGCGGTAAAAGTTGTGATACCTTCTGTACCCAGGGGCGCGCACCCTCCAGTGAAAACCACACCTCTGAAAGAAACATCATTGGCCAGGTAATGATATTAATTAATCCATCAGCAAACTCCTGACTGTCACTGCGGCAAGCAATCAATAAACCTAACGAAATCATACAAAAGCCACCTAATGCAAAAACAACAAATAACGTAAATAACGAACCCTTACACTGAAATCCATACAATAAAACAGTCCCAATATACACAACAATTGTTGTAGCAAGCATCACAAACATTCGCGATAATATCTGCGCTGTTAAAAATTCAAACGGCCTGACAGGCGCAACACTGAATCGTTTCAATATACCGTTTTTCCTGTACATTACCAGGACATAACCTACACCATACAATGAATTAAACATTGCATTCATGCCTAAAATACCAGGGAAAAGCCATTCTACATAGCGAATACCCCTACCCTTAAACGAATGTTTGGAGAAGAATGTGTTCGTTGTACCTGCGCCTTTCAGTAGCTGTTCTGCAATATACCCGTTGGGAGATGAATCATTGATAAAATATGTATTATGCTGAGGATCCAGCAGCATGTCTATTTTAAATTTTTGTAAACTATCAATAGCTTTTTCCCTGGATGCAAACTCAATAAAATCTATATACCTGTATTTTAAAAACTCATCAAATTGGGTGTTACCTGCAATCCTGGTTTCACTATCTAATGGTTTAAGCACACCAACTTTGAGTACTGGCGATGATTCGCTTCTGAATACAACACTGAAACCAATAATAATTAAAAGCGGGAAGATAATATTCCATCCCAGAGCCGATCTGTCACGATAAAATTCTTTTGTACGTGCAATAAATATTGTCCATATCCTGTATAGCATTGTTAAGCCCTCAATTGTGTTCCTGTTAACTGTAAAAATAAATCCTCTAAATTTTGTGAACGTACTACCATGCCTGTAATATCAACATTGTTGTCAATAAGCAGCCTCAGGCAATCATGCGGTTGTTGGGTGTGTATTTCAATGGTATGATTTACCGTATACCACTCACAATTCATCTGGCGTAAAATGTTTTCATCAACTACCGAAGGTAAAGTAATAGTAACCCCACGGCAATACTGGTTCAGTAAATTAATAGGCGAATCCATGGCAATGATTTTTCCACGATCCATAATGGCCACAATATCACATAATGTTTGGGCTTCTTCCATATAATGTGTTGTGAGTACGATGGTTTTGCCTTTCTTTTTTATAGATTGTACAATATCCCACACATGACGCCGGGCCTGAGGATCAAGGCCTGTGGTTGGTTCATCCAGAAACAATAATTCAGGATCATTTGCCAGAGCTATGGCCAATAGTAAACGCTGCTTTTGACCGCCCGATATTTTCCTGTTGTCCCTGTCCAGTATTTCTTCCAAATAACACAGCGAAACAAGTTCATCCATCTCTGCCCTGCGAGCATACAAATTTCTGAAAGTCAAAAGTATTTCTTTAACGGTCAGATACTGCTGCAGTTCAGTATGCTGAAGCTGAATGCCAACCTCCTGCTTAAAGTGCTGATCACGAGGCTTCCCCTTATACAGTATTGTTCCATGATCGGGCTTTTGAATTCCCTCAATAACTTCAATGGTAGTTGTCTTGCCTGCACCATTTGGTCCAAGCAATCCAAAACATATACCTCGAGGAATGTCAAAACTGACATCGTCAACAGCTTTTACACCAGGGTAATATTTATAAAGATTTTTAACTTGCAATATATAGTCCATTACTCATCCATATGTGGAATATAATTATAACACAAATCAGTTATTTTACTGTTTGTCGTTTAGATGTACACATTATAAACATGCTTCACATTCTTCAATGAATTGGGGTTTTGTGTTACTATAGGCAGGATGGTATAGTATATGCAAGCAGTTTTTTGCACGGGTAAGGGCTACATACATCAGCCGCCGTTCTTCTTCAATATCCGTATAGGGGTCCGGCAACAATCTATCCTTTACACCACATAGTATTACCACATCAAACTCCAAACCTTTTGCCCCATGTATGGTCAAAAATTTTACATTATCATCTGCATTCATTCTTGATTGCAAAAATGTGCCCTGCCAATTATTTCTATACAGCACACCAATAGAAAATTTTTTATCATATTGCTGTGCGATAGTTCCTGCAACCAGTGCCTCATTTTGGAACGAGTCAACTTTGACAAAATAAATTTTGCCACCACTACCACGAACTGATCTAACCCAGCGTCGTGAGCGAAATCTGTTTTTAGCTATCAGTCTGTTGGAAAGCTTCACTATCTCCTTTTTTGAGCGATAATTACTGTTAAGCGAATGCACTGTTAAGGTATCAAAATATTTTCTTGCATTGACAATATAGTCTATGTTGGCATCTCTGAATTTATAAATTGATTGCCAGTCATCACCAACCATAAAAACGTTGGGGCTTTCTTCAGGTAAAAGCAATTTTAAAAGTTTAAAATTATTATCTGATGTATCCTGAAATTCATCAACCATCACATATTTAAAAGTTTTATAGATTCTATTTCGTAACAATATATCCTGGGACAAACAATCTATGGACTTATTTATCATATCCTCAAAATCAATAACGTTATGCAACTGCTTATATTGTGCATATTCATCTTTGATAGTTTTGATTGCAGTATACAAATCATGTGGCAGGTTTTTTGATTGTATATTTTTTAACGCTAATTTGTAAATTACTGTTGAAGGAATACCATTAAATTTTTCAACATGCTTATCAACTATCTCTTTAATAATTTTCTCTGACGATTCTTCATCAAGAACAGTTACCTGTTTCATATTGTGTTTAATAATATACTGAAGACAAAAAGCATGGAATGTGGAAGCAACAATATCGTTTCCGCAATTTCCTAATCCTGCAATTATCCTTTTTTTAAGTTCATCTGCTGCTTTTCTGCTGAAAGTCAGTAAAAGCAGTTCACCAGGTTTACACAATCCTTTATTGATCAACGCAATGCTTCGTTGTATGATAGTATATGTCTTTCCACTTCCTGCAGATGCAATCACAAGATGTGCACCGTTTTCAGCATTTATTGCCTTTATTTGATTTTTGTTAGCTTTTATGGACATTGTATTTATAATTCTTTCAATAAGATAAATATATGCATCCCCGTCTACAAAAGTGGCGGAATGTATAGATCATTTCTTACATAAAAATAAATTAAGGAATAAATACTACCTATTTGTATAATTAATACGCTTGAATACAAAAAATTGTAAAAAAATTTTTCAACAATTATCTCTTTTTAATAATCTTGTAGTAAATTTAATATATAACTTCCACAGGCGGTGGCGATATATAGTACTCATTTTTTATATAACAAAGTATATAACGAACGAACTCGTTCATCATATTTATTTAATTCCATTGCCTTACTAATTGCTGCACGTGCAGTATCTTTTATCCCTAACGCAACACTTGCCTGTGCATATTTCAGCCAGCCACCATAGTAGTTAGGTACAATTTTTGTTACTTCAAAAAAGCTTTCCATTGCGGTTTCAAAGTCGCCTATGGCAAAATGTAGTTTTCCATAACGCATGTACCCCCAGGGATTATCAGGCATTGTGTTCATTACCTTTGCATATACATGTGATGCTTCAGGATACATCTCATTATCCAGATAATAATCACCTTCAAGAATATCGGTTACCCAGCAATCACCGGTAACCTTTCTATGCAGGGCAAAATCTTTGGCTGTATACCATGCCGTATTACGTAACTTGTATGTATGCAATAATAATTCATTCATCCACTCCCGTATAATTGGTTCATTGCGAAGGTAAATCCCAGCATCCCTTTTCTTAAACCAGATACTATCGTCCACAACGCCACGTTGTTTTTCTTCTTCATATAGTTTTGTACCAGGATACAATGCAACAGGCGACACCACACAATCACCCGGCAACATGGCAGCAATCAGTTTTTTTGTTTTTTTTATGTCAGTGTATGTTTCCCCTTTCATCCCAACCATTAAATACACTGAAAGATATACTCCAACCTTCCGTGTCATTGCAGTAGTATTCATAATTTTTTCTATGGTTATTTTTTTATCATATAAAGAAAGAATCTTTTCTGAACCCGATTCAACCCCATACTGTATATGTTCAAGTCCAGCTTTTTTCATGGCAATAAGCATTGCTTCATCAACAGAATCAACACGCCCCTGACAATTCCACATCATATACAGCTTTTTTTTAATTAATTTGTGCGATAGTTCCTGGACACGGTCTTTTTTGATTGTAAAATTGTCATCCCGTATTGAAAAATAAATTATTCCATATTTCTTATATAATACATCTAGTTCGTTGATAACATCATCAACATCTCTAAATCTGACCTTCCTTCTCCAGAATGAAGGTGAATCACAGAACGTGCACTTGAAGCTGCAACCACGTGAGGTTATTATATACTTAAATTGTTCATTGATATTTACACCTGACAGTTTACCTGCAAACTTTGCAGGATATGGCAACGTATCAATATTTACATTATTTTGCTTTACTATCTTTTCTTTTATGGGTTTGCCTTTTTTTACTGCCTCTACAATTGAAAGCATTGCTTCTTCGCCTTCACCTTCCACAACATAATCAATATATGGATAGCGCTTAATAATCTCATGTGAAAGGAATGTGGCATGTGGCCCGCCAAGTACAACAATACTATGTGGAAACATCATTTTGATTTTTTGCATTACTGAAAATGTTGAAAAGCGATTATGTGTATATAAAGAAAATCCAATAATGTGTGGTTTTATAGTTTTTATCTCATTTACTATTTGTTCATGGCTTTTTTTAGAAAAATTAGCTAACGTTACATCATACCCTTTCTGTGACAGATACGCACCAATAGAAACAAGACCAACAGGAAGTAACGTAATATAATAATCATGACTGTGTTCTTTTTCAACACAATAGCCAAGTACAATCTTCATAGTGCCCCTTTATTATTTTATCGCAGCGGATACTTATTTTCTTATCTTTATTTATTAGATTTCTGGTTTATTATAGTTTCAATCTTTTTTGTTAGCTTTTGGTAATGACTTCCTTCCCAGTATATTCTGCCACATTGTGTACATTTATAATATGTATTGCACCAACTCAGTACGCCAGGTGGAATTCGTGGTTTTTCTTTTTCAAATTCTTCAGTGTTGTCAGATAACTTAGTAACTTTACCATTACACATTATGCATCGGCTGAATGGATTTACCGTATCCCATAAATCCAGCCTGTCTAATATTTCTACTATTTGCTTTTGTGGACTGGTATTGCGGACAATTAATCCTCTATCAACAATCTTTCTCATCAGTAACTGTCGGTCACGGGTAAGTAAAATACGCTTTTGCTGTGCTGCTATTTGTGCTAAATCCTTATCATCCCAGGTTTCATCATATAAAACATCAAAGCCAAACAAACGCAGATACTTCACAAGCTTACGTAAATGGACATCACAAATAAATGCAGGTGTACGCAGGCTTTGTGGCCTTAAACGTGTAGTATTACTGATTTCAAATCGTTCAAATACAGGGTATACACTGATATAATCATCATTTTGAACAATATAATCAAATCCAACCGAAATCCCATTTACCAGTATAAGATCAACTTCAACGTGGGGAATACCTAATGATTCTATTAAATCTTTTACACTGCGTTTGCCCTTCCAGCTAACGGTGAAGGCAACCTTTTTTTTATCTTTTGGCAAAAAGTCATTGAGTTCTTCGTAAAAGCGAATTGTTACAGTATATTCTTTCAACTGTTATTCTTTTTTGAAGAAGTTTGATACGGCTCTAAGTGAACAATAACATCCAGAACTTTAGGACCTTTATCTAAAAGCTCGTGCTTTACACTGCGTGCAATATCATGTCCATCCTGTACCGACATATTACCATCAACCAGCACGTGCAGGTCAACAAAATAACCACTCCCAACTCTCCGTGAACGAATGCTATGCACCTCTTTGACTCCATCAACCTTCATCGCAATTAAATCTATGGCATCTACCTGTGATTTAGAAGCACCTCTATCCGATAGTTCCATAACAACAGGTTTTAAAATGTCAAATGCAACCTTAACAATAAATATTGCAACCACAACAGCACCAATATGGTCAAAGAAAGCTAATGAAGGATGTGCAATGGCAAGTGCAACCGCAATAAGCGCAGGTATAGAGCTCAATGCATCAGAACGATGATGCCATGCATTGGCAATTACTGAAGAAGAATCAATTTCTTTTCCTTTTTTTACTGTCCAGCGATACAACCATTCTTTGGTTATGATAGATACAAATGCAGCAATAAGTGCAATTGCTTCAGGGCTTTTAATATCAGGCTCAAATGCCGTTACTATGCCATTGTATGCTATCCCAATACCAACGGCAAAAAGGGCTAATGCAATAAACGCTGTAACAATACTTTCTATGCGTTCATGACCATAGGGGTGATCATCATCAGCAGGGCTTGCCCAGTATTTAATGCCAACAAGTACAGCAATATCTGTCGTTAAATCAGAAAAACTGTGTACAGCATCAGCAACCATTGCCTGGCTGTGCCCCAGTATCCCTGCAACAAACTTCAATCCTGACAGCATTATATTGACTATCATCCCAATCCAGGTAACTTTTTTAGCTACAATAGCTTCATAGTGTTTTCCATTATCCATAACGTTCCTCAAGCTTAAGCTTTGGTTTACGAACCACAATGGCTGCCTGCCCACTCACGGGGCATCTGTTTTCGCATATACCACATCCTATGCATCTATCTTCATGAACAACTGGCAATAAAACTTCAACCTGTATTCCTTTCGTATTTTTGACAACCTTTTTTTCTAAGGTTATAGCCTTGTTGGCAACCGGGCATACTTCTTCACATACAATGCAATTTATTTGTTCTGACCATGGTAAGCATATATCATGCAGTATATATGCAGTACCAATAACAAATTTTTGTTTAGTGCTCAGCGATAGTTCCTGTATTGCCCCCGTTGGGCAAACCTGCCCGCAGCGTGTACAGGTAAAATCACAGTACCCAATACGAGGAATTAAGCGTGGAGTGAACATTCCATAAAAGCCTGCTTCGGCAAAACAAGGATGAAGTGCATTGGTGGGACAAACATTCATGCACTGCCCACACCGAATACATGCATCTAAAAATTGTGATTCGCGTAATGCACCAGGTGGGCGAATTATGGAACTATCGTGTGATGCTGCAAAAAGCGATACTTTACTGGCAGCAACCATTGCCGATGATCCTGCCACTATGAGTAAATCTCTTCGAGTGATTCCTTTGCCAGGATGTTCAATACTTTTGACTTTCGATGGTCGTGTAAATGTAAAGGAAACAGCATCATAATTGCAGTTTTTCAGGCAATCAAAACATTTAATACATTCATGCTCTATTGTGCCAACCCCCTCAGGAGCTATCGCCCCCATACGACAGCCTTTAACACAAGCTCCACAATGAATACATTTATCTCTATCAACAACCCTTCGGAATAATGAAACATGTGAAGCTACAGCATACATGGCACCTAATGGGCACAACACCCTGCACCAGAATCGCCTGAAAAATGAAGATAACCCTAAAACAACTAAGAATACTACTGCAACCCAGGCCCAGTTGTAGTAATAGAATGGATAATCCCGCGCCTCATATCCCGGTAAAATCCAGGATAAAGGCTTTGACCCTATGAACGACACAAACGGATATAAGAACAGTTCATAAGCACGGTAGGCAATGGTAATTGGATCAATATATCCTGACCCAGTAAAACCAAAGAAAGCTATGAGCACCGAACTGAGCAGTACTAAAAATTTGATTCTGGTAATATTTGTTTTTGCTTTTATTTTTCCTTTTGGCTGTATCAAAGCATCTGAAGCATCAATCGTTGCACCTAACGGACACACCCATCCACAAAAAAACCTCCCAAGCAAAAAAGTCAAAGAAAATAACCCCAGCCCTAACACTGCATACTTGACTGTATGCGTTGTAATGTATCCAATTGTTATACTGTGTATAGAAAGTGAAGGATAAAATCCAATCCCTGCATCAGAAACTGGATCATGCAAATAAATAATACTGGCAACAAAAACAAACCATAACAAAAGCTGACCAATTGACCTGTATATGGACCAGTGTTTTGATTTCATACTGTTCTTATTATGGTGGAATATGCCCCAACATTAGTAGTACCCAAACCTGATTGTGCCGCCAGGTTAAGATAGCCAATGGAAGATGGTTCAATGCCAAATAGATGTTTTGCTGCATAGGCATCTACCGCAACAGGATTTGTACCAAAAATTACTGTTTTCGTTTCTTTTATATCTGCGGGGCTACCTGATGAAGGACCATGTTTTGTTAAAATTCGCAAGCCATCCAGTATTATTAGATGTACCTTTACTGCTTTGTTGAAATCCACAATATTCCTGTGTAGATTTATATGATAATAACCACGGTTACCACCAATGACTCCCATTAAGTTTTTCATGGCAAGTGTAAGATCTGCAGCGCTGTGATGTTTTGCTATTGGCATATTGATAATGCAATCAGCTTCAAGTATGTCCTCATACACATCCAGTGTATCCAAATTAAGCCCGCCAGGGACTTTGACTGGTTTAAATTTGTCCCTATCCATATACACACAATCCACGCCAACTTTTTTTGCTACTTCTTCAATACCACTAGACCTGTAGCAAAGCCGCGCGTTATGAACAGGTCGGTCCATTATTGCTACACTCGCGCCTGCTTTTTTACACATGGTAGCAACAGCTTTAACTAATATTGGATTTGTTGTGTGTGCACGCTCAGGAGTTGAGTTAAAACCCATATTGGGCTTTATTACCACTTTCATTCCTTTTTTTACAAATCGTTCTATTCCACCCAATTCCTTAAAACCTTGCTCAACCATAGTATAAATGGATTTTTGTGTTAACTCTTGAGTTTTTATCACAACAAGATCTGAATATTTTCCAACACCAAAGGCTTTTTTAATGCCTGTGAGATAGTTACTACATAGTACTCCCACGCTGCTAAATAACGTTACAATGAAATTTCTTCTTGATATTTTCATGTTTTTCCCCCTATCTCATGAGGCTTTTCTTTATAAAACAAAGCCACTACTATAGCAACTATAAGTATGACTATGCCTAGTATCAATGCTTGATAACTTTGCCAGGAATAACCTGGTTCTAATAATGAGTTTTCAGGGTTTTCAGGATCATAAAACACTATTACTTTTTTCCCAACAGGATATTCTTTTAGCAAATCCTCGTTTGATTTATTCATCTCTTTTGCCGAAATCTGAAAACCTGTAATTTTCTGTCCATTTACTATAAATGTATATGTTATATTAGCGAATTGTCTCCTATGACGATCCCAATCCATAAACGATTGTGTTATAATACCCTCAGCTTTAGGCCAATTTAAACTTTCACGTGCATTCTGGATAATTTTTAACCCTGCAAGGGTTATTACACTGCCAAATATAAATAGAAAAATTACTATATGCTTTTTCTGCGACATATCTAATAACCTCAAAAAATGAAATTATTATGCAGAATTTTGATCATAGCATTTACTATAATACGATTTTATCTAATTGTTTTATCATTTACCAGGATAATAAATTTTTTAATAATCCATTTACATCAGATTAATTGATTAATAATTTAAATAGTTACTATGACTGTAATTCACTTTTGATGTTTATTATAACGAAGGTTTGAATAAAAGTCAACTTTGTTTCTATAACCACCTGGCTACAGATCCCTGTGGAGTTGTTTGTATATGTAAAATTGCAGGAAATAGCTCTTTGACATCATCAATATGTGAAATAATAAAAATTTGGCGGTACTGTTCCTGAAGTGTGTACAATGCATTAATTATTGCATTCCTACGGTCATTATCCTGGCTACCAAAAATTTCATCAAACGCCATAAAACCCACAGCTCCACTGCCACTAAAATCCCTGATAGCATTGCTGATAGCAATCCGCAAACAAAGATTAGCTAAGTCAATTTCACCGCCTGAAAATCTACTTAACGGATACCATCTGCCATCATCCATTATCTGGAAGTTGAAATTATCGTCCATTTCAATTGCCTGATAGCGCCCTTGCGTTAATTGATTAAATAGCATACTTGCATAATTTGCAATAACAGGTTTTGCCATCTGCAACACTGATTCCCTGAATCCATCCATTATTTTTTCTAACCGTTGCAGTAATTCAAATTCTTGTTTAGCAGTTTCAATCTTTTTACGATTTTGTTTATCTTTTTCAAGCTCATCAACAATCTTGCCAATTGCATTTTTAATATCATTATACAATAACCTTTCTTCATTCAATTTTTTGGTTATTTTTTCTTTTTCCTGTAATACTGAATCATATTCATTTTTTATGTCATTATACAATTTTTCCGAAAAGCCCAGAGAAACAATATTTTCATTAATTTTTTTTATTTCAAAGGCTTTATCATTTTTCTGTTTTTCAAGCTGTTCAATTCTTTGATGTACAATAGGAATTTCCCGTATCTTTGCTTCTAAGCCAATAAACGTAGTATGGACCGCTTCCAGTTTAGTAAATTCCTCTACAATATTTGTATACTCAAGTTCATCAAATATTACCGTACTCAATTGCTGTAACTGCACGCTAATGTCATTTAGATTTTCTTGTTTCTTCTTTAGCTCATTAAGTAACTTTTCAACATTCTTCTTTTTCTCTACTAATTGAGCTTTTTGTTGTTGCAAAGTATTTAACAGTACATCTAATTCTTTTACGTCACGTTCAGCGTTTTTCAACATGCTGTCTTTCTTTTCTGCATCACTCTTCAATTGGGCCATTTCTTTTTTTTCATACTCTTCAATTTCACAAGAAAGCTTTCCAATTGTTGCATCATAAGCTTCATGTAAGGGGCGCAAACATACAGGGCATTCAGCTTCCTTGCCAAGCTTTTTGATTTGCTCAATATGTTTTTTCCGGTCTTTAATAGCCTTTTCAATTCCTCCCATACGTTCTTTTATTTTGTATAGCTCTTCTTGCAATGATTTTACTGCTTTTTCTATGTCGCTTTTTCTGGTATCATGCTGCTTAATCATTGCATCAAGGTCATCAAGCTTTTGCAGTTCACTTTGCTCTTCTTTAATACTGTTTTCTTTATCAAGTATCTCTTGCAAAAGTTCATTGTATTGTTTCTGCAGCGCCTGCTTTTTCATATTCATTGCCCGAGCCTGTTCAAGCTGCTCTTTTTTCTTTTTATACGCATTGTACTTTTGATTCTGGCTATCTAATTTTTCATATTCAGCTTTTGCATGTTCAAGCTGCTTCAGTCTTTCATGTATTTCAGTAATATTTTGAATGCAGTTATCAAACTGTACCTGTAGTTGTGTTTGTTTTTTAAGCATTTCATTGTGCTTCATATAAAGCTCTTGTTGGTCTTTAAATTTTTTCTGCACATTTAAAAACAATTTTGACAGCAATTCACTCTTTTCCTGGAATTGTTCTACTTCCTTTTCTTTGTTCAATAGCTTTTGATACTGCTCCTCCCGCGCAGATTCTTTGGCTTTTATTTCATCATCGCTTAAAAGCATCACCTGCTGCCCTTCAATAAATCTCCTTTTATTATTTCTATCATCACGAATAATCTGTAATATGTCGTCAAGTAAGCTAAAGCCCATAATTTTTCTGATGAGTTCTCTGCGATCAGAACCACCCGTTTCTGATATTTGTCTGAGTTCACCCTGTGCTGCAAAAACTGAGTGTGTGAACGCATCCTGGGGCATCCCCAATATATCTTCTACTGTTCTATTTACATCAGTAGCACCAGTTACTATCGCCACATCATTTTTATATAATGAAGCATACTGGTTAAGATTTTTTCCTCTAAATTCACGCACAATCCTGTACTGAGTATTATCAATTTCAAAAAGTAACTCAATTGAAACTGTGGCTTTTTCTTCCGCAAACACCGAGAGCACATATTCTTTTGCAGTTGGCAAAACACCATAAAGAGCACACACAATAGCATTAAAAATGGTACTCTTGCCACTGCCATTTTTCCCAATAATGCCAATAAGTCCTTCTTTAAAATCAATGGTAGTATTTTTGTATTGTCGAAAATTTTTTAAGGTAAGCTTTTGTACTATCATTAACTATTCCTTTAAATCAGAAGATTGTTGGCGGTATTTCATAAAATACTTTTTACCCAGCGTTTCAACAGCTTCTCTTTCTTTTTCATCCTGTATTTCTTTTTTGCAATATGCTGCAAACACCTCTTCTATGGAAATATGTTCTTTAAATGATGAGCCGTGGCTATGCTGCTTTGTAAAAATTCGTTTTGGCAATACCACAAGTGCCTGTGGGAATTGCTGCGCAATCCACATATTGCTGACAGCAACACTTTGATGTGCATCAATGTCATGCAGATACACACTTACAATAGCACCCGGTGTAACCTGTAAAGAAAGCTCCTGAATATTTTTTTTAATCTCTTCTACAGAATGCTCACTGCATTTTTTTATATCAAATCTCACCCAATCACGAATTGCAATTGTATTAAACGCTATATTTGTTTTAGTACCGATAGTAACTGTGACAAAGCCCTTTTGTTTGCCAGCTTCCCTATCGCTGAAACGTTCTGTTGACCCACTGTAGCAGGCATTATTCCATTGCGGTAACATTTGAAAGTTATGCCAATGCCCCAACGCTACGTAATCAAATTCGTTCAAAAGTGAAAAGTACTCTTCAGGAAATAACCGCTCACCATATTCATCAAGCAGATAATCTTTCCCTAACGACGTATGCATTAAAAGGATATTACACCCCTGCTTTGGCTCAATCTTTTTTATTTGCGTTACAAATTCAACATCTTCATGGATGTGAGGTAAACAGTGCAGATGAACTCCATCAAGTGAAAAGTACTCATACTCACCTTTATACACTGCATAAACACCATCAATTGTCTGCAATGCCTGTAAAATGGGGCTAGTGTATATGGTCTTTGGTGTACAATGATTCCCGGCAATGACAATAAACGGAATGCCTGCCTGCGTAATTCTTTTTATGTGACCCAACCCCTGGATGAGCGCACGATTGGAAGGTGAAGCACGGTGGAACAAGTCCCCGGTGTGGACAACAAAATCAGGTTTATGCTGTATAATACTGTCAACAGAATTTGCAAATGCGTTGTATACATCAGCTTCACGCTGGTTTATACCCTCATCATTAACTTTGTCAAAATCATTAAATCCCAAATGCGTATCCGACAGGTGGATAAATGTTGGCATAACAACTCCCAATAAAAAAATTATATGTATTGAAAAGGTAATTTATCAAGAAATGTCAATCATATTGAAATAAAAAAGGCTGCACTACCGCAGCCTTAACACTGAATACTTAGTAATATACCAGAACCCCAATATAAAAATCTACTTCAGTGACAATGGATATGTAGCCATTGCATAGAGTGTTATTGGTTGATCAAACCAGTCATCCATATCAATGGCATCATAACGAATACCTATATCAAGAATGATTGGATCAAGCTTCATGGTATATCCAGCCTTTAGAAACAGAGTTGTAAAATCATCATCAGTTTTTACAGTATAGGTACCCAAGAAAGGAATTGTAGTTTTAAGTTCGGTTTCTAAATGTGTCCTTCCCAAACCTGCACCACAATATATCCCATTAAAAGCTTTTTCCAACCAATAGCGTCCACCAACACCATACTGGTAAAGAGTAAAACTATCTAAATCTGTTGAACTGTAAAGATAGTAGTAACCATCAAGTTCCAGAGAAATATTTGGAACAACAGCATATTGCACGCTAACTGGCAAAGATAATGCATAATCAATAACATCCCCCATATCACCCATTGGGTATACTATACCCAAACCAGCTGAGAGAGCTAAATCCTGATTTGCAGCAAAGCTCATTACCGGGAAAAAACCTAATAAAACAGCACATACAACTATCAATAGCTTTTTCATCATTTCCTCCTAAAATTTATAGTTTATTTTTTGGAGTCTGGTATTATTTATTTATTTATTTTGATGTAAAAAAAAACGATTTTATATTATTGTCAATCTTTTTTTTTGTTTATATCAATTTCTAATACATTTTTTCTAATATTATAAGATTTTATCTAAATATATAAAAATAATATTGTGATGATTGTATAAGATAATGATTAATTCAAATTCAAGAAGTAACGATAAATAATAACGACTCGTCAGTTCTATTTTTTTTGTTGTTTAAGAGTTTTTATACAACTTTTTTTAATTGCATATAGGCATTTGACCTAATAAAAATCCTGCTGGACTGAATATTTTTGTTGATTTTTTATGGCATATATATTTACTATGATGTTGTTTGCTTACTGATTATAATTTCCTATTAATGTTATTATAATGAACAATGATATAGGCTTTACTGAAAACACATATCCCGTTAAATATTTACTGCAGATTGCAAATCTACATAACACTACTCATTCTGTATCCGAATATATAAAAAAATTAAAAACCATTATTTATCATCTCCAAATTCCAGTATTTAATATTTCTTGCCTTTCCAATATAGATGGGAGTGATCATTTATTAATATTTCCTGAATTACACACTTTAAAAAAATTTATTCCACAAATCAATCCCAATCTCCTAAATTTTGAAAGTACCACCATAAATATTAAAAAACTTCGCTCTTTCCGGATTGTTGGGAAACCTTATCCATCATAAAGTGATTTGATTTCTTTAAAATTGAACTGTTGAATTATCTTCAACCTGAAATATTCAAAATCTTTATATCCATACGCCATTCTCTGTATG
>Ga0067045_1003423_pt1 | contig 29256 bp, 22 predicted proteins | sample TerdegcTABiofilm_FD_59184 | JGI IMG/M metagenome (GOLD analysis project Ga0067045, IMG submission 59184) | Combined Assembly of (Gp0054472, Gp0054536) Wastewater bioreactor microbial communities from Singapore -Terephthalate degrading...
AGCAGGAGACCGATGAACTGGCCAAAAGTCTCACAGAGGAACGCAATCAGAGAATGGCGCTGGAGGAGGAATTGAAGAAGGTCAAAGGCGTTCTGAAGGAATGGGGCCAAAAACAGCCAGAGCTGCTAAACGCCCTGCAATCAGCAAAGATATTGTAGGATTTGAAATTGCAGTGAAAATGTTGTGAAAAAAGGCAGTTCGAGGTGTGCTGAAAAATTGATGATTTTGTAATGTGTTTGTAACATACCACGACTATCCTCTGCACTCGACGGATATAGCCGTACCCATGTAAATGGGAAATTCAATTCAAATGGAGGTATGTATGTTTTCTTTCAGCAGACCCATGGCGCAGCAACAGGCTAAAAAGATTGGCGGTTTCAAAAAGGTATTGGCCGGAATGGCCCTGGCAGTCGGCATCTTTCAGGGGGCGATGGCCTTTGCCGATGCCCATCTGGACTCAAATCTCCCTGCATACAAGCCGGTTCAAGGCGTATCAGGCAATTTGACCAGCATAGGCTCGGATACCCTGGGCAACTTAGCCACCATGTGGAGTGAGGAGTACAAAAAGCTCTATCCCAGCGTCAACATTCAGATTCAGGCAGCGGGTTCTTCCACAGCGCCTCCTGCCCTGACAGAGGGCACATCTCAGTTGGGTCCCATGAGCCGTGCGATGAAAGACAAGGAGATCGAGGCATTTGAGAAGAAATATGGCTACAAGCCCACTGCCGTTCGAGTGGCCATAGATGCCCTGGCTGTCTATGTGCACAAGGACAACCCCATTGAAAAGCTCACCATGCAGCAGGTGGATGCCATCTTTTCCGGCACCCGCAAGTGTGGCTATTCCACAGACATCACCACCTGGGGCCAGTTGGGCGTAAAGGGTGCCCTGGAGAATCAGAAGATACAGCTCTACGGCAGAAACTCGGTCTCAGGCACCTATGGATATTTCAAGGAACATGCCCTGTGCAATGGTGACTACAAAAATACTGTAAATGAACAGCCAGGCTCTGCCTCGGTGGTGCAGTCCGTTGCCACATCCCTAAACGGCATAGGTTATTCTGGTATGGGTTACAAGACCTCAGGGGTCAAGACCGTTGCCCTTGCAGCCAAGGAGGGTGCCCCATACTACGACGCCGTGGAAGAGAACGCCCTTTCAGGCAAGTACCCCCTGTCCCGCTTTCTGTACATCTATGTGAACAAGGCCCCCAACAAGCCCTTATCTCCCATCGTAAAGGAGTATCTGCGCATGGTCCTGTCCAAAACAGGCCAGGAAGTAGTGCTGAAAGACGGCTTTTTGCCTCTGCCGGCCAAGGTGGTGGAGCAGGAGTTGAAGAAGCTGGATTAGGCGGTTCCCTATAGCCGATAGTCATCGGTCCTTCTCTTGAGTGCTGGAGGCGGGCAATGTCTGCCTCCAGAGGCTTAGTCCCATGCCTCTTGCTTTTTATATGGTCTTACATTAAAAATCCCACAGTTATTTGTATTCCATAAAGGGTTCTTTTTGTATTCGTAAAAAATATGCCTACACCTCAGCCACCACAGATGTCACAGCCTAAAAGCCAGGGGATTCATGCCTCCTTTGACAGGGCGATGCAGGCCCAAAGGCGTGTGTGGAGATTGGTAAAGGATGTGGCCGCCAAATGGGCTGTAACTGTGGGCGGCATGTTCTCCATTGTGGCCATCTTTCTCATCTTTATCTACCTGTTTCAGGTGGTTTTGCCCCTGTTCAAACCAGCGGCCATGGAGCAGGCCGGAAATTACTCCGTGCCTGCGCCCAGTACAGGAAAGACCCTTTATGTAGCCTTAGAGGAACAGAGAGAGGTGGGCTGCCGCATTACTGACGCGGGGCATGTGGTGTTTTTTAAGACTTCAGACGGCTCGGTGGTAAAGGATGTGGAGCTTCCCATTCCGTCCGATGCCCGTGTGACCGCCTTTGCCTCCGCACTGGACAAGACGGCTGCCGTGGCCTTGGGGCTTTCCAATGGCAAGGCCCTGGTGATCCGGCATACCTACAACTCCATTTACAGTGAAAAGGGCAACACCATCGTGCCTGAGGTAAAGTTTCCCTTTGGTGAGTCACTCGTGGAGTTGAGCGCATCTGGTGTACCCATCGAGGCCATGGCCTTTCAGTTTCATGAAGACAAGGCCTTATTTGTCATAAAAACCGCAGACAGACCATTGCTCTTGGTATCTCTTAGTCAGAAGACCTCATTTTTAGGGGACACAACCGAGCTTGAGACAGAGAGCGCGGAGTTGCCTGAGGGGAATATGGCTGCCCATTTCATGCTCATCGCGCCGGATATGAAGACCCTGTATCTGGCGGATACTGGGGGCGGTCTGCTGCGTTTTGATGTCTCGGAGCCCACAAGGCCTGTGCTTCAGGAAAAGACTCAAATCACCGGGCCTGGAGTTCAGTTGGTGGGCTTAAGTTTTCTGGGCGGTGGTTTTTCCCTTGTGGCCGCTGACTCCCAGGGCCGAATCACTCAGTGGTTTCCTGTGAGAAAGGGCGATACCAGGGTATTAAAGCCCATTCGAGAGTTCGGGCCATATAAGGCCGTTTCCACCCTTCTTTTGCCTGAGTTCAACAGAAGGGGTTTTGCAACCCTTCGAAATGACGGCATATTTTCCATTCACTATGCCACTTCCCACAGAACGCTTCTGGAAAGGCAAATGGATGTCAAGCCCCCTCTGGCCGCAGCCTTCGCCCCTCGCAACAACGGCATTTTGATGGCCACTGAAGACAGAATCTATTTCTGGCGTGTAGAAAATCACCATCCAGAGGTGTCGTGGTCATCCCTGTGGGGCAAAGTGTGGTATGAATACTATGATGAGCCTGCCTATACCTGGCAGTCTTCCTCTGCTGCAGATGATTTTGAACCCAAATTCAGCCTGGTGCCTGTAACATTCGGCACATTCAAGGCCGCCTTTTATGCCATGCTTTTTGCCGTGCCCCTGGCCATTTTGGGCGCCATGTACACGGCCAATTTCATGAGTTATTCCATGATGGCCGTGGTCAAGCCGGCCATCGAGATCATGGGTGCGATGCCCACTGTTATTCTGGGCTTTTTGGCAGGTATCTGGTTTGCCCCCTTTGCTGAGATGCACATTCCAGGCATCTTCTGTTTCCTGGTGATGGTAGTGCCTGCCATGTTCCTGGCCTCCTGGCTCTGGGCGAGGCTGCCTGAGGCCTGGCGCAGACGGGTGCCGGAGGGATGGGAGGCCTTGCTGCTTTTGCCTGTGGTGGTGCTTACTGCGATTTTTGCCTTTCAATTGGGTGAATTTATTGAGAATATCTGGATGCACGGGGATTGCCGGCACTGGTTGTCTCATGAGTTGGGCATAGGTTTTGACCAGAGAAATGCCCTCATAGTGGGTGTGGCCATGGGTTTTGCCGTGATTCCGCCCATCTTCACCATAACTGAAGATGCCATCTACGGCGTGCCCAAACACCTGATTCAAGGCTCCTTGGCCCTGGGCGCCACCCCCTGGCAGACCATGATGCGAGTGGTGCTGCCCACCGCCAGTCCGGCCATCTTTTCCGCTGTGATGATGGGTCTGGGCAGGGCCATAGGCGAGACCATGATAGTGCTCATGGCTACCGGCAACACGCCGGTCATGGATTTCAGCATCTTTCAGGGGTTGCGTACCCTGTCCGCCAACATAGCCGTGGAGATGCCTGAGGCCGAGGTGGGAAGCACACACTTTCGAGTCTTGTTCCTCTCCGGCCTGACCCTGTTCGCCCTGACATTTCTCTTCAACACCCTGGCCGAGATGGTGCGGCACAGATTGAGACGCAAATACAGCTCCATATGAAGACACATTCCTCAAAATATACCATTTCAGATTGGTATAAAAGCGGTTCGCCGTGGATATGGCTCAGCGCAGGGGCCATCTCGGTGTGTCTGTGCATGCTCCTGGGCCTGCTTTTTTGGGTGACCTTCAACGGGTTGGCCTATTTCTGGCCTGCTGATGTGGTAAATGTGGCCTATACCCCTTCAAACGGTCAAGAGGTCAGGTTGCTGGGTGAGGTATATTCCAGGGAAACCGTGCCGGCCTCCAGGCTGAAGGATATGGGGATTCATGTGCCGGAAGGCATGGAGCGCGTGGAGCGTTGGGTGCTCAAGGTGGGCAATAGGGATGCCTTTGGCCGGGACTTTCAGCCGGTGGAGGTGATGTTTCTCAAGGAGATTCAACGGCCTAAAGAGGCAGTGGTGCTGGAGCGCCGGGAGTGGGGCAATGCCTACGGCGTTGTGACCGCCCTCAAGGAGAAGGGGCAAGTGATCGCCACTGGTGAGGATGCCTGGAAACAGCTTGCGGCCAGGCTTAAACGGGCCAATGAGCTGGAGAACCAGCGTATGCAGATCGAAAAGAAGGACATAGGCGCCATCAATTACAAACTCGAGCGCCTTCGTCTGGAGCATCGCGGCCTGGAGCTCAAGGGAGAAAAGGACCCAGCAAAATATGAGGCCATAGAGCGCAGAAAGGAGGCCTTGAACAAGGAATATGACGCCCTGCGCCAGAAACTTGTGGAGCTGGCTGCCTTAAACCAGGACAGCCTGGTGCTCAAACTGGCTAACGGTCAAGAGCGGGAGATCCCCCTTCAAAAGGTCATTCGCTGCTATAGGCCCAATGAAATGAGTGGAATGGCTAAGGCCTGGTTTTATGTGACCAAACTCTGGGAATTCCTCTCCGCTGACCCCAGAGAGGCAAACAGCGAGGGCGGAGTCTTTCCATGTATATTCGGCACAGTGGTGATGGTGCTGATCATGTCCATTCTGGCTACGCCGTTGGGGATCATAACCGCTGTGTATCTAAAGGAGTATGCCAAACAGGGGTTTTTAACCAGGTTCATTCGCATAGCCGTAAACAACCTGGCCGGCGTGCCGTCCATAGTCTATGGTGTGTTCGGTCTGGGCTTTTTTGTATATTCGTTGGGTGGCAATATCGATCGCATCTTTTATCCCGAGGCCCTGCCTCAGCCTACCTTCGGCTCTCCAGGGTTGCTGTGGGCCTCTATCACACTGGCGCTGCTCACCATGCCTGTGGTGATAGTGTCCACCGAAGAGGGCCTTTCCCGCATTCCCCGTGCCATTCGCGAAGGCAGTCTGGCCCTGGGCGCCACCAAGGCCGAGACCCTCTGGCGCATCGTCTTGCCCATAGCCAGCCCTGCCATGATGACCGGGCTGATACTTGCTGTGGCCAGGGCCGCAGGTGAAGTGGCCCCGCTTATGCTGGTGGGCGTGGTGAAATTGGCTCCAGCCCTACCTTTAGACGGTAATTTTCCCTTTTTACATCTGGAGCGCAAGTTCATGCATTTAGGGTTTCATATCTATGACGTGGGTTTTCAAAGCCCCAACATCGAGGCTGCCAGGCCATTGGTCTATGCCTCCGCCCTGCTTTTGATCATTCTGGTAATAGCCCTCAATATGACTGCCATAGCGGTCAGAAACCGTCTGAGACACAAATACAAGGCATTGGAAGGTTAGAAAAAATAGGCGATGAATACCATGAGTCAAACAAACAACGCCGCTTCAAAGGTCGTGGCCATAGAAGTCAGGGGCGTCAATCTCTTTTATGGCGCCAAACAGGCCCTTTTCAATATCAACATGGACATTCTGAAGAATCAGGTCACCGCCTTTATCGGGCCCAGCGGGTGCGGCAAATCCACGCTGCTTCGATGCTTCAATCGCATGAACGACCTGGTGGAAGGGTGCCGGGTGGAGGGTTCCATTCGAATGGATGGTCAGGACATCTATTCGCCTGACATAAACGTGGTGGATGTGCGGCGCCGAGTGGGTATGGTCTTTCAAAAGCCCAATCCATTCCCCAAGTCTATCTATGAAAATGTGGCATATGGCCTGCGAATTCAGGGAATCCAGGACAAAAAGATATTGGATGAGGTGGTGGAGAGGTCTTTGAAGCGCGCCGCCCTGTGGGATGAGGTCGCAGACCGCCTGCACGAAAATGCCATGGGGCTTTCGGGTGGTCAGCAGCAGCGTTTGGTTATAGCCAGGGCCATTGCCATAGAACCTGAGGTGATTCTGCTGGATGAGCCGTGTTCGGCACTGGATCCCATCTCTACGGCCAAGGTTGAAGAGCTCATAGACGAGTTGAAATCCCAGTTCACCATCGTGATAGTTACACACAACATGCAACAGGCCGCTCGCGTCTCTGATTATACGGCCTTTATGTACCTTGGAGAGCTCATCGAGGCGGCAGATACCACCACCATCTTCACCAATCCCAAGGATAAACGCACAGAGGATTACATTACAGGCCGTTATGGTTGATGCCTATTTATATGTTAGCAATTCTTCTATAGTAAGTTTGATATCTTTAGCTATCTGTTGAAGTAAAATGGGTGAGACATCTCGACCTTTATGAAAAGGTATGGTTGTTTGTCGTCCATCTGGGTGCCTATATTGCTTGTGGGAGCCCTTTTGACGCACTTCCATAAAACCGAATTTTTCTAGTATGCCAATTACCTCTTGAGGCTTGAGAATAGGATATTTACCCATTTAATTGACAATTACCATTTGTGTCCCTATAAATTCGGTTTCAAACGAGGGTTCACCATCTTCAAGCAGCATCTCTATGACTTCGCGTAGATTTTTTTGAAGTTCATCCAGTGTTTCCGCCTGGGTATGGGCACCGGGAAGACCTGGGACATATCCGACGTATAAGCCGGTATCAGGGCATTTTTCCACAACTGCTGGAAAGGTTTTCATATCCTGTCTCCTTTTTAAGGATTATGACCCAATTTTATTTCAAAATCAATAACTCAACGGAATTTGGGCAAAAAATGAAATCTTGCTTTTTTAGGCCGTTATTATATTGTATCTACGATTTTTAATAAAAAACAGAGAATTACATTACAGGCCGTTATGGTTGATGCCTCACCAAAGATAGCCCACAAAGCCGACCTCGGCAGATACTACAAGGGCATTCCCATTCATGCAGCCACCGGCCTGCACGAGGCGGTGGCAGACCTCATAGCCGCACATTGCACAAAGGGCAGTAGCATACTGGAACTTGGCGCAGGCAGTGGGGCTATGGCCGCAAGGCTCTTTGACATGGGCTATTCAGTTCATGCAGTGGACATAGATGCCTCTACCTGGGCATGCCCACACATCCCTGTTCAGGAGCTGGATCTGAACAAAGAGGACTGGCCCCTGGCCATTTCCCAGCCGTTTCCATGTGTTTTGGCCATGGAGGTGGTGGAGCACCTGGAAAACCCCAAGGGCTTTTTCAGGAATCTGTTCAAAGTGGTAAGGCCTGATGGCCTGTGTGTGGTGACCACGCCCAATGTCTTAAATGCCAGGTCCCTCAGCCGTTTTCTGAAAAAAGGTCAGTTTTACTGCTTCAGCCCAGAGCTATACTTTAAGACCGGCCATATCTCCATTCTGCCCTATTGGCTGCTGCACCTCTTTGCACAAGATGCCGGCTTTCAAGTCCTGGAGACCCATTTTGTGGGCAGGCTCTATTCAAGGCCCTTAAGTATTCTGAAGAATCGCTTGTTGTCATACTGGCTTCGCAGCATGAGGCCCCGTGAAAAAGACATGTTTTTCAGGGATGACGAGGCTATCTGTTGCCTGATTCTGCGAAAAAATGCATAGAATAGCCCTGTGCATGGCCACGTTGGGGGATGGAGGTGTGGGCAGGCTCACACTCCTTTTGGTGCGGCGCTGGTGCGATATGGGAATAGATGTGGACCTGCTTTTGGCCCGCACCAAGAGCCCCTATATGAGCGAGTTGGATGCCCGGGCGCGAGTCATTCGCCTGGGCACCTCAAACCCCTTTTTCAGCACGCCCAAGGTGGCTTTTTATCTGCATCGAGCCAGGCCTGATGTAATCCTTTCGGACAGTCTGCGCCTAAATCGCATAAGCCTCATGGCCAAGGCCCTCTCCAGAAGCAATGTGCGGGTCTATACCGCTGTGCACATCCCCATGGGGGTCAAGGAACAGCTTCTGCCCATTAAAAAACGGCCCCGTTACCGCCGTCAGGTGATCAGGACCTTTAACAAGGCCCATGGCATCATAGCGGTATCCCAGGGCGTGGCCCAGGATTTGGTGACCTGTTTTCCCATCGATGCCAGCAAGGTACGAGTGATTTATAATCCCATCGTCTATCCTGAGCTGTTTCAAAAGGCCAAGGAGCCCTTGTCCCATTCCTGGTTTGTGCAGAAGGATAGGCCTGTCATTCTGGCGGCCGGCAGATTTGAGCCGCAAAAGGCATTCTTGACCCTGATAAGGGCCTTTCATCTGCTNCAAAAGGAGATGCCNGCCCGACTTGTNATTCTGGGAGACGGCAANGAAAGAAAGGCGATGGAGGCCCTTATTGCAGAATTGGGGCTTCAGAANCAAGTGTCCCTTCCTGGTTTCGTGCTGAATCCCTATNCATATATGGCACAGGCAGACCTCTTTGTGCTGTCTTCTGCATGGGAGGGNTTTGGCATGGTGCTGGTGGAGGCCATGGCCCTGGGAACGCCTGTGGTCTCCACTGACTGTCAGTTCGGCCCAAGGGAGATACTACAAGACGGCAGGCTTGGGCCCCTTGTCAAAGTGGGGGATGTGCAAGGCCTTGCAGTGGCTATGCGGCAGGCGCTTTTAAGGCCGGTGGCAAGGGAGGAACTCATGAGGGCCGCCGGCCGTTTTTCTGATGAGATGAGCGCAAGGGCATATGTGGAGTACATGGGGCTTTTAGCCTAAAGGATATTTCAAAGATGGCGGCGGAGTTGGCTATTACAAAGGGAAAAGACTCGTTGGTGCACATTCTGCTCAGGCTTACGCTTTTTGGCTACCCAAGCCTCGTGGTGTTGCAAAAGGATGTACACATGGCCTTTTTGGTGCTCTGGGCGTCTTTGGGCCTGTTTTACCTGCGAAACAGTTGTCAGCGCCTCTCTGATGAGTCAAAGCTGGTCGTTAAGGCTGTTTTCCTATTTCTCTTTCTGTCTGCCTTAAGCCTTTTCAATGTGGAGGATTGGCGGCACTGCCTCTGGCTTATGAGCCGCTATGAGCCCTTTTTGTTTATGCCCCTTTTGCTTGCCCTGTTTTACCGTTTTGAAGGGATACTTGAGCCCTTTTTTTATGGATTGATTTTGGCGGGCCTTGTGTGTTTTGCAGTGGCAGGGTATGAGGTCTGGTATATGGGAATGGAGCGGGCCGGAGCTGCCTTTAAAAATGCCAACAGGTTCGGCAGTGTTGCTGTGTGCATTGCGTCCTTTTTGACGGCAGCCTGTTTTCTGTTGCAACTCTCCAGGTATGTGAGGCTATTGGTGGCTGTTTCGGCCTTTTTTTGCCTGTGGGCCGCATTGTTGTCAGGTTCCAGGGGGGCTATCTTTGTGTTTCCCGTGCTCATGGGGGTGTTACTTTACTCGGTCATTCTTGTGCAAAGACGCATACATAAGGCACAAACCCCAGGTCCCTTTAGAACAAACAGGTATTCATGGCTCTTTGTGGTGATTTTGTTGGCATTTGCCGTCTCTTTTGTGGGCTACAACGGTTTTTTGAGGCAACATAGTCAAAGGGCTGTGAAGGAGTTTCAAGAATATCTACACGGAAAGAGGGACAACGAGGCCTCCATAGGCCAACGGCTCATGATGTGGGGATATGCGATTAAAATCTGGAGGCAACACCCATGGATCGGCACAGGCATAGGTGATGTGGAAAGGGACATGACCGCTTTGAACGAGGCAGACGGCCGTCCCATGACTCATGTGTATTACCATGTGCACAATCTGTATCTGGATGTGCTGGCCTCCACTGGCATAGCCGGTCTTGCAGGCATGTTGCTTGCGTGTTTTGCCGCGCCGTTTCGTGCCTTCCGACGCAGCTTTCTAAATCCGGCATCGAATGAAAACGCCCGTTATGCAGCGGTCTGTGGTTTGATGGCCCTGCTATTCTTTGCATTGAACGGCCTGTCCGAGGGCTGGATATACACGCGAGGCGTGACCATTTTCGTATTTTTGCTGGCTGTGTTTCTGAGTGCTGCTCGTGTTGAGCCAGAATCCCGCCCTTATTCCCCTTCCCGCTTGCAGTGAAGGGTTGGGGTGGGGCTTATTCCCCGCCGGAATTTGGGTTAAGTGTATATATTGTTTTCCAGTTTCTTTCTGTGTTATGTTATATATCGAAACAGGTCTTTTTTGCCTTATTCCCTGTGGAGATGCCTATCAGAACCCTTTTCATGCTGTTTATCTGTTTCTGCGGCCTGTATTTTCAGGTTTTTGCGGGCATTTTCGGCCATGTTGCATGGGCCGGTGAGCCTCGTGTGTCAGCGGTGCTCTCCTCGGAGATCCGTCCTTATATGCAGGCCATGGATGGTCTGAGGTCCATTTTTCCATCTTATATCCCCACATTTTCCATGGCAAACCCTGAATTGGCGGCAAGGACACTTCAGACGAATGACTATGAACGGGTGGTGGTCGTGGGTTCCAATGCCGCCCGGCTGGCGGTGCAGAACGTATCCGACAAGAAAAAGATCGTTATCCTGATGGTCCTGGATATTCGCGAGAATTTTGGTGACGGCCTTTGCGGTGTGGATATGCGTGTACCCCTTGAAGAGGAATTGCGTGGAATATCAGAGCAATTGGGGGTAAATTTGCGAGTTGCGGCGCTCTTTAGCACTGAAGAGAATGCAATGCGGGTCAGGGAAGCGGAGAAGGCTGCGAAGAAATTGGGTGTCAGATTGACGTCCTGGCGTGTGGCTGAACGGGCTGATGCCCTGAATCGTTTGAACTCTGATGCCGGCAGTGTGGATTGCCTGCTCTTTCTGCCGGATCCCATCTTTGATTCGGAGACATTCATATCACACCTTGTCAAGACTGCATTGCTCAATGGTGTGGCGCCTGTGGGTTACAACCGTTTCTTTGTGGAGACAGGGGCCGTGCTTGCATTCAACCTGGACTATACCGGAATAGGCAGACAGGGCTCGGCATTTTTGAATGACATGGGTATGTGCGGCATCCTTGCCCCTGCCTTTCAGGTGGAGATCAATGGAAAGAGTCTGGAACTCGTGCAAAGACAGTGGAAGGAAAGAAGGCCGTGACAGCTTCTCTCGGATTGAAACAGAGACTGCTTCTGGGGTTGTCGGCCCTGATGCTTGGGTCTGTGGCGGTGTTCTGGGTGGTGGGAGGCATGTGGGGTGAGCACTTCCTTCGCAGCAGATTCGAGGATCGCATCACATTTTTGGCCCATCATCTGGCGTTGAACGCTGAATTGGGCATGCTTTTGAACGACAAGAAGATGTTGGCAAGACTTGCCGAAAACATCCTCTCCGAAAAGGATGTCACGGCTGTGGTGATTCAGGACACCGATGGGAAGGCCCTGGTTTCCGTAGGAGACAGGCAGGGTGGAGGCAATGTCATGCTCTCGGAGATACTTCTGCGGCAACAGAAGGAAGACCCGTTTTTACAGACTGATTCCCAGAAAGCCAGGTCACTGGGCCGGGTGATGGTCTATTACAGCACCGCCGGCATGGAGGAGCTGCTTTTGAGCCTGCGCAAGCTGTTTATCTGGATCGTCCTTGCCATAGCAGGAATCGGCATGGCTGTGTTTTACATATTTTCCCATTCCCTGGTGGCACCCCTTAAGGAGTTGGTAAAGGCCGCTAAACGGGTATCGAGGGGGGATTGGGATGTGGAGGTGAGGGGAGGGGCCCTGCCCGAGACCATGGAGCTGGCCGAGGCATTTAATCAGATGCTCATCTCCCTTAAGGAGAGCAGACGCTGTCTGGAAGAGAGTTATCAGGAGATGAGTTCCCAAAAGGCCCTGGTTGAGGTGGGTGAATTCGCCTTTCATGTGGCCCATGAGGTCAAAAACCCCTTGGGGATCATGAAGGGGGCCATGGAGATTTTGAAAAAGCCTGAGGTGCCGACGGAGACAAAGACCACCATGATCTCCTATGTGGAGGATGAGATAAGGCGTCTGAATGATATGATTCAGGACTTTTTGGCATTTTCAAGGCCCAGAAGGCCGGTATTCCAGCCCGTTGTGCTTCAAGGGTTTCTGGAGGAGCTGGTGCAGCGAATGGGGCTTGAGTGGGAGCCAAGAGGCATAACCCTCTTGTGGCGGTGTGAGTGCGACACAGCGGCATGTATGGCGGATGCAGATATGTTGTCTCAGGCTGTGGTGAACCTGGTGAAGAACGCCTGTGAGGCCGTTGAGCACGGTTCGAACAGTCCGGAAGTGGTGGTGGTTTTGAAGGCATCGGGTGTGTATGCCGTCATAGAGGTGCAGGACAATGGCATCGGCATACCTGAGGAATTGAGGGAGCGCATACTGCAACCGTTTTTCACCACCAAGACAAAGGGCACCGGGCTGGGGCTTTCCTTTGTGCGGCGTGTGACGGAGTTGCACGGAGGAGAGCTGGCATTTGAAAGCAATGAAAACGGAAGTGTGTTTAGGTTATTTTTGCCATTGGGAAACATGGGATAGAAAGGTGTTGTAAGACTATGGCAAGCATATTGATAGTGGATGATGAGCCGAAGATTCGGCATATCCTGCGAATTATGTTGTCTCTTAAAGGCCATTCGGTGCATGAGGCCGCAGACGGCGAGGATGCCCTGAAGATCCTGCAGAAGGAGCCCTTGGACCTGGTCATCTCGGATATCAAGATGCCCAGGATGGATGGGCTCACCCTGCTTGAACGCATAAAGGAGATGAATTCCGCCTGCCCTGTGGTCTTCATAACCGCGTTCGCCACCATAGATTCCTGCGTAGAGGCCATGCAGAAGGGTGCCGTGGACTATATAACAAAGCCCTTTGACGAGCAGCGCATTCTGCTGACCATCGAAAAGGCCCTGGGGATCTCCCGCATCCTGGCGGAGAACAAGTCGCTCAAGGAGGAACTGGCCGGTCGAAGCGCAAGCGAGATCGTATGTGTGTCTCCGGCCATGCAGCGGGTGCTGGAACTGGCGTTGAAGGTGGCGCAAAAGCCCGATACCACCGTGCTCATCACAGGTGAGTCGGGGACAGGAAAGGAGATCGTGGCCAGATTTATACACCAGCGCAGCCCTCGCGCCTCAAAGCGCTTTGTGGCCATAAATTGTGCGGCCATCTCTCCAAGCCTGGTGGAGAGCACCCTTTTTGGGCACGAACGAGGGGCCTTTACCGGCGCTGACAAGCGAAAAGAGGGGTTGTTCGAGTATGCAAATCAGGGAACGCTCTTTTTGGATGAAATAGGTGAGTTGCCCCTGGAGGTGCAGGCCAAATTGCTGCGGGCCCTTCAGGAGCGTGTGATTCAACGCGTCGGTGGAAACGAGCAGATCAAGGTGGATGTGCGTGTGCTCTGCGCCACCAATCAGGACCTGCAGCAGATGGTGAACAAGGGTAGGTTTCGAGAGGACCTGTTTTATCGCATAAATGTCTTTCCCATTCAGGTTCCACCGCTCCAGGAGCGGAAAGAGGACATAGTGCCCCTGGCGGAACACTTTGCGCGCAAGTTTACTGGCAAGCAGGATGAAAATGCCATCCTCTTCACAAATGGGGCTAAAAGGCTTCTGGAGGAGTATCATTGGCCCGGAAACGTGAGGGAACTGGTAAACGCCATGGAGAGGGCAGTGATTCTGGCGGGGGATCAGCCAATCACAGCGGACGAGTTGTCGTTTTTGCGGGTGCGCGGCCCGGCCTCAGGCATTCTGGAGGACTTCAAGCTGCCTCCAGGAGGTATCTCCATAGAGGCCCTGGAAAAGGAGCTGATTCGACAGGCGCTTCAAATGACTAACAACAATCAGAGCTCGGCAGCCAAGCTCCTGGGGCTGACCCGTGCCAAGTTTCGGACCTTTTTGAAGCAGTTGGAAGAAGAAAATGAGTAATTTTTCCAGAAAATGGCCTTTGAAGGCCGGATTTAGCCTTTTTAATCGTATTTTCAGCAGGTCGTCCGTGCTGATGGTTATCTTCTGGCTCATGAACGCCGTAACTGCCATTGCCACAGAGGACACTTCCATCATGTTTGTGGGTGAGGACCTTTCGGTGCTGACTATCGCCTCACGAAGGGCCGAGAGCCCTGAGAGTGCGCCTGCCGTGGCCCAGGTGATAACAGCGGAGGAGATGAGGCGAAACGGCGTAGATACAGTGGCCGAGGCCCTTTCTCTGACGCAGGGCTTTTATATCCTGCCGGATCAACGGGGAAGTGTCCCATACCAGCGCGGGGTGAAGGACGGCACCCTGTTCCTCTATAATTCCGTGCCTTTGACCGCCGACGGCTCTCGGGCGGTTACCCCCCTGGACAAAGATGTGTCTTTGGCCTCCATAGAGCGCATAGAGGTCATAAGGGGCCCTGGTTCTGTGCTCTGGGGCCCGGATGCCTTTGCCGGCATCGTGAATATCGTGCCCAAACGAGGCAGGGATGTGAACGGTTTCGAGGTGCAGGCCCAGGGAGGCTCACCTGATAAAGACCGCTCGGTAAACCTGCTCTGGGGGAAAAATACAGGTCTCTGGGAGGGCTTCGCCGCCTTGAATCTGCGCGAAGGCAATGCCCCATTTCACAACTTCAATCTGGTGCGGCTGGCCGGGCCCGACAATATGCCGCTTCCTTTTTCTGAGCGCATAGGGATGGAAGACCTCCCTGACTCCAGGTCCGTGGAGGGGGTGTTCAACCTTTCATGGCAGGACTGGCTGAGATTTTCAGGCCGCTGGTCTGAATCCCAGAGATATTATGTATTAAATGACGCCTCTTCCAGCCTGTTTTGGCGTGGTAAGAGGGAGACGCCTTTTCGTTTTCTGCGTATGGAGGCCGAGAGGTCCTACGGCCCGTCCAAGCTGAGTCTGAACGCCTATTACAGCGAGTTCGATTTTTCGGAGCAGGAGGTGGATCTGCCCACCCTTTCACAAAAGAGCCGTGTATCCTACGCCGAGCTTTTATACGATCGCGAGCTTTGGAATGCGGATGCACTGGCCACTCTGGGCGTCTCCTATCGCTATAACACCGTAAACGGCGCCATTGTAAGCAAGGGCTATCCACCTGATTTCATGGTACCTGGCAACATCTTCTTTCTGCCCATAGTACGGCAGCAGGACATCTCGACTCGTATGCCGTCAGCCTTCATGCAGGTGAGGAGGCACTGGAACCTGCTGGATGCCTGGTGCGGCCTGCGCATGGACGACCACGAGTACGACACAACCTTGAGCTACAACGCCGGAGTGAGCATGCGGCTATCTCATGAGTGGCAGCTCAAACTTTTGTCCGGGTCCGCTTACAGAACGCCTTATAACCTCCAATTTGCACAAAAGACCGGTATAAAACCCGAAGAGATTCGAAGCCTGAGTGCCCAGCTCCTGTGGAAGCCGCTGCCCGGCCTCAATCTCTCCGCCACAGGTTTCTGGAACCACATCGAGCACCACATGAACGAGGATGCGCTGGCCGGGCTTTCCGCCCCTGTGAGTGAAAGGATAGCCGGGCTGGAGTGGGAAGGCAGGTGGACGCCGGTAAAGGACCTCACCCTCTGGCTCAATGGTACGGTGTTTTCCAATTCAGGGGATGATGAGACATACAGCCTGTATATAAAGCGTCTGGTAGGCGGTGTGTGGGTGGATAGCCTGTATCGCAGTTGGGATGTGCCCTATGATACGGGTTCCGACGGGCTTTTGAATGCAGGCGTGAACTGGCGGGCCCTCAAAAATCTGGATCTCTCTCTGCGTGTGCAGTATGCCCATGCGAGGGACTTTTATTACGACAAGGGCAGGCTGATGGAACACACACCATCCAACTGGCTGGCAGCCTCATCGGTCACCCTGAAGGATTGGCCTGTCAAAAAGGGTGAGCTTCAGTGGTCGGTCAAGAACCTCCTGGATAACGATTATCCCATTCAGGGCACCTATGCACCGCAGCACAATCCGCCGTTTCAGACCTATCTGACGTGGAGATGGAGGTTTTAGGCCTGTCATGTCCGATTCAGACAGTGCATTCGATGTCCTTTTTGGAGGAGGCCGCGGTTTATTCAAATCAGAGGGCGCGTCAGGCCGGTCTCCGGCAGGGAGGCCTGAACCCGACATCTGGACCGTGTCGCGTCTGGTCTCCACCATACACAGCGTGCTGAACAACAGTTTCGGGACCGTGTGGCTGCGGGGCGAGATATCCAATCTAAGCCGACCGGCCTCCGGTCATCTCTATTTTACGCTCAAGGATGCAGGCGCCCAGATTCGGGTTGTGATGTTCAAGAGGTCTGTAACAGCCCGAAAGCTTGCCGTAAAAGACGGAATGGAGGTGGTGGTTCACGGCGAGGTCGGGGTCTATGCCGGCCGCGGGGACCTGCAATTTATAGCGGATTCCATGGAGCCTGCCGGAGAAGGGGCATTGAAGCTGGCCTTTGAGGCATTGAAAAGGCGGCTGCATGAGAGAGGCTGGTTCGACGAGGCCCGTAAACGGTCTTTGCCCTTTATTCCCAATCGGGTGTTTCTTGTTACATCACCCACTGGCGCCGTTGTCCACGACTTTCTGCGTACGGCGTTTCTCAGGTTTCCTGCCGCCCATGTGGTGCTGACGCCCAGCCGCGTGCAGGGTGAAGGGGCTGCCCAGGAGCTTAAAAACGCAGTGAGAACAGCCTGTTCCGTGGCTCAGGCAGGTGATGTGATTGTGCTGGCCCGAGGCGGTGGCAGCCTTGAGGACCTCTGGCCATTTAATGACGAGGGATTGGCTGAGGCCGTCTTGCATGCCCCTGTTCCTGTGGTTTCAGCGGTGGGGCACGAGGTGGACTTCACCATCTGTGACTTCGTGGCGGACAGACGGGCCGCTACTCCAACGGCTGCGGCACAGCTGCTTTTCCCTCTGCACTCAGAGCTGGAGGAAGGGGTCTATGCCCTGCGCCACAGGTTTCAGACAGCCGCCAATCGTATGCTGGAGACCAGACGGCGCCAGGTTGAGCTGTGCGCAGTCAGGCTGGTGCATCCGAGGCAGCGTCTGAATGAGGGCCGCATGAGACTGGATCACGCAGCCCGAAGGCTTTTGGAGGCCGCGTCCCAACACATCTTCAGGCTTTCTCATGAATTGGAGCGAAGACAGGCCCGATTGCTGGCATGTTCTCCGCAAATTTATGTCAGGGATAAAAGACAACGATTAGAGTCCCAACAAAAACACCTGTTACATGGCATAAAAGGCGTGATTACAGCAAAAAAACAGGTGTTTCTGGGGATTTCAGGCAGATTGAATGCCCTAAGTCCGCTGGCGGTGCTGGCCCGAGGCTACAGTATAGTCACACGCATCAAAAACTCGGAGATAGTTCGGGATGCCTCGAGAGTGCAGCAAGGTGAGATGCTTCGCATTCAGCCGCAGAAAGGGGTGTTGTTTTGCAGGGTTGCGGCCGGTGTCGAATCTTCCGGTCTGACTGACAAAGGGCAGGGAGACGAGAACGCAATATGAGACCGGTTATGCACAATATTGCGGTGGTGCTGAATGAGCCGCGCTATTCGGAAAACATCGGGGCAGCGGCCAGGTGCTGCAAGAATATGGGGATTCGAGACCTGATTCTGGTGAGACCGCAGAACCTGGAGATGGAGAAGGTCCTCAAGATGGCCACACATGAGGCTGTGGAGGTGGTGAACGCCATGCAGACTCATGACACCCTGCTGAACGCCCTGGCCGATTTCCAGTATGCAGTGGGCACCACGGCGCGTGTCGGCAGGCAGAGGACGCCCACAGACACCCCGCGTCAGATGGCCGGCAGGGTGGCAGGACTCTCACAGGAGAATCGAGTGGCCCTGGTGTTCGGTTCGGAGAAATATGGGTTGACCAACGAGGACCTGCGCCTCTGTCATGCGGTGGTCAACATACCGACAGCTGATTTTTCTTCCATAAACCTGGCGCAGAGCGTCATGATCCTGTGTTACGAGATATTTGTTTGTGATCTGGATGTTCAGGTCCATATCCCCAGACAGGCAACCATTCTGGAACTGGAGGGATTGTTTCGGCATCTGGAGGGACTTTTTGTAAAAATAGGCCTTATACGGCCGGAAAACCCCGATTACTGGATGGGAAATGTGAAAAAGGGGCTGACCAGAATGGGTTTGACCTCCAGGGATGTGAAGATCGCCAGAGGATTCTGCAGGCAGATGCTTTGGGCGGTGGCCCACGGAAAATGCAGTGACAATCCTTTGCCGGAGCCAAAGCTGCCAAATGAAAAGCCGCCAAATGAAAAGCCGAAGGTCAACGAGTAATCAGACCCCCGGCTTTCATTTGAGGGAACCTCGGGTTTACTTACCAATCCACCAGTTTTGACTGGCTTTTTTGCAGGTTTGTGGCCTTGTGCATGTCGATGGCTGCATTGTCTTCGTCTCCTGTCTTTTCAAATATCTTGGAGCGCAGCACATAGAAGGCCGGCACCTCGGGCGAAAGTTCTATGGCCTTGTCAATGGCAGTAAACGCCTCCTCTATGCGTTCTTTGCCCATAAGAAGTACGGCCTTGTGATAGAACAGTTTGGCGTTTTGCGGCTCTGTCTGAATGGCCGCCTCTATGTCCTTTAAGGCATCCTCTACACGTTCCTTTTTGGCGTAACACGCAGCTCGCGCCTGATATGCCTTTGCCCAGGGCTGTTTCTCAAGAATGCGGTTGAATGTCTCGATTCCACCGTCCAGATCGCCTTGCATGCACTTGAGTTGGCCGTCTGTAAAGAGCTGTTCCAGGTCTTCGTTCATTTTTGATTCTCCTTTGATCGTTTGTTCGCAGACATTATAAGTACGAGGCCGTCTATGACAAGCGTCCTGAAATATAAAAGGGCAGAAAGTTCTGCCCTTTTATGGTGAAACAAAAGAAGGAGGTTGGGGTATGAGGATTGGAGCGGGAAACGGGATTCGAACCCGCGACTTCAACCTTGGCAAGGTTGCACTCTACCGCTGAGTTATTCCCGCCTCAAGTTCGAGAAGCAATAATAAGGGGTGAGTTTCAGATTGTCAAGGGGGTTTGTCTGCTGTTTTTAACGGGTCTTCATTTCCCTGACAGCCAGTGACAGTACCTGCCCATCATGCAGGAACATGAGCCTTTTTGTGACCAGTCCATTTATGAATATATGGATTTCCTGGGGTGTTTTTTGGTTGAAGTGGTCAAAAACAGCCTCCATGGAGACAGGTTCCAGACAGAACAGATATATCTCCCGTGAAAGTCCGTTCAGTCTGTGTGTAAGGATTTCACCCGACGGTATTTCCTGCCGGATGTGCAGATAATCCCCCCCATCCCTGTAAGTCAGGGGTTTCAGCCGGCCTGCCTTTCTCTGTTCGTTCCAAAGTCTGACACGCTGTTCCACCGGCTTCCAGAGGGCCTTTTGGCCTATGCGGTCACCTGTGTATTTCAGGATCAACGGCGTGGCGTTGCGCAGCAGTTCTTTGGGGAAGAGGTGATACCAGTTGTCATGGGGCCTGAGATTTTTGATGTTGAACAGCTCCGGGTGCACGGCCACAGGGCTGTTCATGCCCAGCCAGAAAGATACGGTCTTGAGTGGAGTGAACGGCCATACAAATTCCAGGGTATTCAATGTCTCGTTCACCTCTTCAAGGGTGCTGCCGGGGAAATGCAGTATCAGATTGCCGCTCAATTCTATGCCGAACTCCTCGGCATGGCGCATGGCGGCCACATTCTGCATCAGACTTGCACCCTTTCGCAGACGTTTCAACAGGGATGCGCTCAATGCCTCGATGCCGATCTGCACCTCGCGCAATCCTCCCTTTGCCATCTCAGCCAGTTCCTCACGAGTATGGCCGACGCGTAATTCCGCAAAAAAGGCGTAGTCTCTGCCATGTTTTGAAAATTCCTGAAAAAAAACGGATGCCTCGCGTCTGGGCAGGGCGTTATCCATAAAGGCGAAGTCCAGTGCGCCATGCATTCGGGACAGCCAATCCAGTTCCTTCGACATTCTGGTGATGTCTTTGGCCCTGTAGCCCTGCCATTGCAGGTTGAGATTGCAGAAATTACACCTTCCCCACCAGCAGCCGCGAGATGCCTCCACAGGAAGCACCGGGAAAAAACGCCGGCCAGCAGGGAGCCTTGCCAATTCCTGGAAATAATCCCGGAAATCAGGGGCAGGCAGGTGATTCAGGGTATCGAGCTGTTCCTTTTGAGGGGTTTTGGCACAGCCCCTGAATCGCACTGAGGGAGGCGGCTGCGTCCGTGTTCCTTTCAAAAAATCCACCAGACCCATGAGGGGCAGCTCGCCTTCACCATCCACCAGATAGTCTATTTCTTTGAATGCGTCAAAGATCCATTCACCCGCCTGGCCTGATACAGATGCACCGCCAAATACCACAGGCAGATTCGAATGCCCCGCCTTTATCAGTCTGGCCAGAAACAGGGCTGCGGTAAGCTGGTTGATGGAAACCGTTATGCCTACCATATCCAGGCCGGTCAGCTTCAGGGAGTTTACAAAGGTCTCCAGGGTCTCCCTGGTATGCCTTCGGACGGCCCTGACCGGTGGTCCCTTTTTTCGCTGCGAATCACGGGCCACTGCGCTTGTGAACATGGAATTGCATTCCTTTTCCCTGTTACTAAACAGCAATGCAGCGCAAACCGCCTCAGATGCCCAACTGGACTCGCTGATGGCGTGATATGATTCAAAACCCAGTTTTGCCGCCAGTGCAAGATATGGATGATGACAGGTGACCTGCAACTCAGGTCGGTTTTTAAGCAAAAAGGCCTTTAGTGTGGCCAATTGCAGGGAAGGCCGGTTGAAAAGCGGCCATGGCGGAGAGATGAGGGCTATGCGCATGGTTTTACATTAAGATGCAAGGCAGTCAGTCTTGTTCAGGTAGGTTATGCAGTCTTCTCATCAATGCCTCCAGTTCCTGTCGATGGGCGTAAAGCAGCTCGACTACATGGGCATCCAGGTGAATCCCTTTGTTTTGTTTCAGGATATTAAATACCCTTTCGAGGTCGAACGGGTCTGGAGTGCCGGTATGTTGCCCGTCATATTTGGGATAATCCCTTCTGGAGGTGAGGGCGTCAAATACATCTGTGACAGCCATTATTCTGGATGGAAGGGGTATGTCTTCGCCGCATAAGCCCTCTGGATAACCTGATCCATCCATGCGTTCGTGATGGGATGATGCCACAATGGGCAGCATCTCCAGACCTTTGGGCCACCTGACTTTCTCAAGTATGCGTCTGGTCCATATTGCATGGTCTTCCATGACCTTTTTTTCCTGCTCGGAAAATCTGCCTGGCTTTGTGAGGATGCTGTCAGGTATGGCTATCTTGCCTATGTCATGCAGCAGGCAGGCGTAATGGCAGAGCTCTGTCTCCTGAAAATTCAATCCCATTTTTTCCACCAGAAACAGTGTGTAGGCAGTGACTCTTTGCGAGTGACCGGCGGTTATGGGGTGCTTGGCCTCCATGGTCTTGACCAGGGCCGATGCAAAATCCTTGAATGCCTGTTTGACGGCCTGAAGGAGCTGGTAATTCTCCAGCGCGATGGCTATCTCGGCCGCACAGGCGGACGCCAGTTCCAGGTCATTGCTATCGAAGGGGCCATCTTTTTTGTTGATGGCCTGCAAAACCCCTTTTAACTGCCCATTTCTGCCTAAAATGGGATAACAAAGGACATTTCGAGTGGAATAGCCATGGCGTTTGTCCCAACTGCTGTCAAAATCAGGGTCTGAGTCGGGGTGGTTGACAAAAAAAGGTTGAGCGGTCCTGGCGCACCGGCCTGCTATGCCTTTTCCTACGGGCAGCCGAATCTCACTGTGTTTCAGACCCTCCGCCACCTTGGACCAGAGCTCCTTGCGTTCCGTGTCCAGCAGAAAGAAACTCGAGCGTTCCGTATTCAATAAATTTGAGATATGGACTATAATCAGCTCGAAAAACCGGTCTATGTCTTCTTCGCCGTTCAGGAGCCTTGCCATGTCCAGCAGTTTCTGAATAATAAGTTGTTTTTCCATTTTTGATTATCTGCCGAGGAAAAAGGCATTCAGTAGCTTCACCACAGGCAGAAAAAAACGTTCTATGCTGCCTGTAAAGATGAGCAGCAGCAACAGGAGAAAGCCAAAGGGTTCGAGCCGCTGATATTGCATTGCAAGCCTGTAAGGCAAAAGCCCTGCCAGTACCTTGCTGCCATCCAAAGGCGGAATGGGAATGAGATTGAAGACCGCCAGGGCGATATTCAGTTGAACAGAGAGAAAACCCATGTAAAATAGGGGCTCCCAAATGGCCTGGGGCACAGGCAGTTGCATCAGCAGAAGGGGGCCGATGAAACGCACTAACACCACGGAGATGGCTGCTGTCAGCAGGTTGGAGGCAGGCCCGGCCAGGGCTACCAGCATCATGTCCCTGCCTGGGCGCTTAAAGTAGCGCGAGTCTATGGGCACTGGCTTGGCCCAGCCGATGGCCTGTGTCAGGAAAAAGACCAATGTGCCAAGAAAATCTAAGTGTTTCAGGGGGTTGAGTGTCAGCCTTCCCGCCATTTTGGCTGTTGGATCTCCAAGTCTGTATGCCATCCACCCGTGTGCCACCTCATGCACGGTTACTGCAAAGAGTATGGGCGGCAGGAATAGCGCCATTTTTTGAATAAAAATTACGATGGTTTCCATGATTTCTTTTAATCTTTTCAGGCTCAAAAATCAAGAAATACAGGGATGAAACTCAAATATCTCACACTTTACGGCTTTAAATCCTTTCCTGTGCGCACGAGGCTGCAATTCTCTTCAGGTATCAGCGCCGTGGTAGGGCCCAATGGCTGCGGCAAATCCAATGTGATAGATGCCATTCGTTGGGTGCTTGGCGAACAGAGTCCTGCCGTGCTGCGCGCCAAAGGCATGGAAGACCTGATCTACAGCGGCGACAGGGGGAGGACGGTCAATTTTGCAGAGGTAACCCTGGGGTTTGAAACCACAGGGCCGCTTCCCGTTCCGGAACTGGAAGGCGTAACTGAGGTGGAGATTCGAAGAAGGCTCTCCCGTTCAGGCGACAGCGAATACAGCATAAACGGCAGGACGTGCCGCCTCAAGGACATCCATTACCTGTTTATGGATACCGGCGCAGGGACCCGGGCCTATTCCATCGTGGATCAAGGCCAGATCAGCCGGTTTGTGGAGATGGATGCAGAAGAACGCCGCGACATTCTGAACGAGGCCGCAGGGATAGCCCGCTACAAGGCCAGACGCATTGAGACAGCCAGACGCCTGGCGCAAACCCGTGAGAATCTGGAGCGTCTGAATGATATCCTTGCAGAGGTGGATGACCAGAGAAAAAGGCTTTCCGGGCAGGCGGAACGCACCTCCGTATATCTGAATCTGAGAGCGGAGCAGGAGCGGCTGGAAAAGGCCGTATATGCCAGTGAATGGCGTGCCGCCATGGAGCGTATGCAGATATTGGACAGGGAGGCCTGTGAACTCACTGACAGGATCACATGCATTGAGGCCGAGAGAAACATCCTGCTCTCCCGGCGCGAGGAGATGTCTCTTTTGCTGCTTCAGAAAGAAGAGGCCTTGGTGAAGGTCAGGGACGAATTATCCACAAAGGAAGATGAGTTGAGAAGACTCGCAGACCTGAAAAACAATCAGGAACGCCTGCGTTTCGGTGAGGAACACCGTTTGAAGACCGCACAGGCCTCTGTCCAGGAGACAGCAGGCCGCAGGGAAAGGGCGGCGGCCAGAATCTCGGCGCTGACGGGCGAGATCGTTTCAGGGAAGCAGGCTGTCTTGAGGCTTTTGTCCCAGATTACAGAGAGTGAAAACGGGCTGTTAACCGCCCAAAAAACAAGGGATGCGGCAAGAGATGCCCTGGAGAAAGGCAGGGGTGAACTGGTGGGCGGTCATGCGGAATATGTGCGTCTGGACAGCCAACGCAGGTCCCAGCGGGCGCAGATAGAGCGTTTGAATGCCAAATTGAAGGCAATGGAGGCGGACAAGGCCCGAATTGAACGGGAAGCAGGTCTGAAAAACAGCGAGATAGATGCAATAAAAAACAGATTGACCGTTCTGTCTGAACAATTGGACGGCGTTCAGGCAAAAGAACAGGCACTAAAGGCCTCTCTTGATTCCGTCACAGCGGAGCGCAGGGAGGTATCGGGCAGCCGTCAACAACTACACACAAGACTTTCCGAGCTCAGGGCCAGACTCAAGGCCCTTCAGGGCCTCGAAGATGCAAAAACAGGTTATCTGGAGGCCACCAAGGCGATTTTACAGCAGAAAGGCATCAAACATATGGGGATAGCAGCCGACATGCTTCAAGTGAAACCCGGTTGCGAGGAACAGGCGGAGACCGTGTTCTCCCACACGCTTCAGGCGGTCGTGCTGGAATCCCTGGGGGATTTGCAACGGGTTTCAGGTCTTGTAAAAAACAATAGAATCGGAAATGCGCGAGTCTTTGTCAGGGAGCGTCTGCCGGAGCTGGCAACCGCCGACATGGGGAAAATGCAGGACATGATCGCTGTTACAGGCCCTTTGAAGGCCCCCATGAGTTCCTTTTTGTCTCGATGGGATACGGCCGAAGACCTGGAGACAGGGCTCAATGCCGTTTGTAACGGCGAAAAAAGCTGCTTTATCACGGGAGACGGGGATATCGTCATGCCCTGGGGAGAGGTGATTCTCAGAGGCCGGCACACCGGAAGCGGCATCATGGCGCGCAGGGCGGAACTCGCCGCACTCAAGACGGAAGAACAGCGGCTGTCCGTGGAGTACGATGGAATCGTCTCTCGCGAAAAGGCGCTTCAGGCCAGGCTGGAAGGGCTTCAGGGAGAGCTGGGTGCGCTTCGCAGGCAAAAAGAACAGCTCTCTCAGGAACAGACCGGTCTGCTGCGCAATTTTGAACGCATGAATGCCCAGTCAGAGGCCCAGACAGAACGCATGGAGCGCATTGCCCTGGAGATGGAGACAGCGCAGGCAGAACTCCTGGATTTGGAGATCGCTATCGAGGCAACAGAACAGGCGCTTGAACAGGTTTCTCAAAAGAAGGCTGAGGCAGAGGCGGAGATACAGGGAAAGGAACGGGTATTGATGCAGCAGGAGAATGCCTTGAACCGCATGCAGAAGGAGCTGGAGACCCGGCGCATAGCCCTTGCCGAGGAAAAGATGCGCCTCGCATCCCTGGAGCAGGAGGCAGCCGCTGCGAAAGACCGTCTCATGGCCCTGGAGCGTGAAGGGGAGACCCTGCAAAAGGAAATCTTGAATGCCGCAAAACGGATCGAAGAGATAGACAAGGCCCTTGAAATAACCCTTGACCGCCTGAATACACAGGAGCAGGCTGTTTCACAGCTGAGGACGGTCATCACTGATTTACAGAATGACTATTACGGCTATCGGGACGGCCTGAGCCGAATACAACAGCAGTCGGATGCCCTGCAGAACGAAATGCAGGCACTTCAGAAGACCCTGAATGCCAAGGAGGTGGAGACCGCGGGCATTCAGGCGCGCGTAGAGACCATCGTCAACCGGTGCCAGGAATTGTTTCAGGTTTCTGTGCAGGACCACGGAGAAAAGTGGATTTTTGACGGTTTTGATCTGAGCGTGGTCCAGAAAAGGCTGAAGGCCTTGAATAAGGAGATAGCCTCCATGGGGGCCGTCAATCTCACTGCAATTGAAGAGTTTCAGAGACTGGAAGAGCGGCATGGATTTCTTTCGGCTCAAAGGGATGACCTTCTGAATTCCATAAAGGACATAGAAAAGGCCATGGCCCAGATAAATCGTACCTGCCGTCAAAGACTGAAAGAGACCCTTGAAGCCATCAACGAAAGGCTTAAAGAGGTATTCCCGCTGTTATTCGAGGGAGGCGAGGCCACTATGGCTTTCACCGAGGCGCAGGATCTCCTGGAGGCGGGTGTGGAGTATCTCATTCAATTGCCCGGAAAGCGTATTCAGCACTTGAGCCTGCTCTCCGGCGGAGAAAAGGCCCTGGCGGCCCTGGCCCTGATCTTTGCCATCTTTCTCATGAAGCCCAGTCCATTTTGTCTGTTGGACGAGGTGGATGCACCTTTAGACGGTGCCAACACTCAGCGTTTCACTCAACTGGTGCGCCGCATCGCCCATCAGTCCCAGATGCTCCTCATCACTCATAACCAGCGGGTTATGGAGATCGCCGATACCCTTTACGGTGTGACAATGGAGGAGAAGGGTGTCTCCAAACTGGTATCCGTCAGGCTTTCAAACGAGGCTTAACGATATGGAAATGGAAGGCTATTGCTTCAAAGACAGAAAAAAGGTCGATATAACAGCAGGTTGCTGTCATCCCAAGGACTATTGTCCGGACAGGACCTCCTGTATGGTATATTTTTTGGAACAGGAGCAGAAAAGGGAAGCAGCACAGGAACAGATTGAGGATTCCATTGAACAAGAGGAAAGGAATGCGAATACTACTCACCAATGACGATGGCATATATTCATCAGGTCTTTGTGCCCTTTACGAGGCCCTTGTGGAGGAACACGAGGTGCATGTGGTGGCACCTGACAGCGAAAGGAGCGCCGTGGGTCATGCCATAACAGTGGCGGACCCCCTGAGGGCCCATGTGGTCAAGCGGGGAAATGAGATATACGGCTGGGCCGTGAGCGGAACCCCTGCGGACTGCGTGAAGTTGGCTGCCCTTGAATTGATCAAACAGCCCATTGACCTCGTGATCTCCGGCATCAATCCAGGGGCCAATGTGGGTATAAATGTGCTGTACTCCGGTACGGTCTCGGCAGCCACAGAGGCGGCCATTCTGGGAATCCGTTCCCTGGCTGTCTCCATAGACCGCTACACAGAGCCCAATTTCTGCTTCGGCGCAGCTATGGTAAAGGAGTTGTTGCCGTGGCTCATGCAATTAGAGTTTTCAAGACCGGTGGCCGTCAGCATGAACATTCCAGCCTTGCCGCCCCAGCAGATACGCGGCATCAGATTTGCCCGTCACAGCCTAAAGTCTTTGCATGAAGAGTTCGATAAAAGGGTTGATCCCAGGGGCAATGTCTATTACTGGCGTTCGGGCGAGATATGGCAGGTCAACGACATGGACGAAGACAGTGACATAGCGCTTTTGAAGGCAGGGTACATCACACTTACGCCCATACACTTCGATATGACCGCCCACGACTGCATAACCGGCCTGGAGTGCCCTTGTTTCTGATGAGACCTATGGGTTTATTATGGTGAACATTTCCTCACAGCTCGTCTCTCTGCTGAAGGACCTGCAAAATACGCAGGCGTCGGGCGTTCTTACACTGACGGACGCAACAGGTCTGCCGGACGGCGTGTCGCCCGGCGACGAGCTGAAGGCAACAGTGGTGGGCAAACTGTCCGATCTGTATCTGATTCAGGTGGATAACCGGCTGATACGGGCCAGAACCCAGCTTCCGCTGCAAATGGGAGATGGTCTGCGTCTGAAGGTTATGGACAACAATACACCGGCCACAGTGCGTATTCTGGAACGCCAGGCCCAGCAGCCACAAGTCCAGGCAGGCGCCGGGGCCAAGACCTTCATGGCCCTGAAGTCTGTATTGTTCAATGTCTCTCCGCAGATTGAATCCCTGCTGGAGAACATTCCAAGAAAGGGTGTCTCACTTTCGAACCTGCCGGAGGGGCTTCAACAGGCTGTTTCAGCCTTGAACGCATTGGCCCAGGCCGATACCCCGCAGCCTGACAAGATTCGAGCGCTTTTTTCCCTGTTTGCATTGAATGCGCCGACTACCTCCTCGTCAGATGCCGCCTCAACCCCTACGATTTTCATGCAGATGCTTCAGGAAGGGCTGAATGCCCTACAGGAACGGCTGCCTTTGCCAGAAACTTCGTTCACCCAACCCACCAACATTACGCCGTCCGGGAGTCAAGCCGACCAAGGACCTCTTTCGCCGCCCGTGTCCACACAACCCAGCGCCATGACGCCGTTTGCCACGGTTGGCCCTTCAGACAGCAGTGGGCAAGGCCATCAGGTGGCACAGGTGCAAGGCAGCCTGAATTTTGGCGAATCCGGTGTGCCACAGGCGCCGCTGGTCGCAGCCTCTGATGCGCAGCCAACGGAGAAAGCCGTTTCTGGAGGTGAGCCCAATGCAGCGGCTGTGGAAACGGGCGTGAAGACAGGTACGCTACCGCCTGACCAGCCGGCAGCCGGCGCTCGGCCCGCAAATCCTGTGGCCGCAGACGCCCCTGTCTCTGGCAGGGTGCTGACTCAGGCACAGGCTGAATCCAAAGCCGCTGATCTGGCTGTCCGGCCTGTTTGGCTCTATGAACCAACTCCTGCGCAAGGCAAGGAGTCCCAACAAGCGGTCTTCAACCAGTCCATGTCCAAGGATGTGTCGGTCCCTTTTCAGAACCCGCAGACAAACATACCCAGCGAGGTGCCGGCATTCACTGGCGCCAGGCAATTCACGCCTCAGCCCTCTGGCCAGGTCGAAATTCAGACGCAAGGCAAGGCCCAAGGGCCTGTTCAGGGGCAGTCCCAGGCCGCCGAAGCGCCGGTTACGCCCTCTGCCTCATCACCGGAAACGCAGATGACAGTAGGGGCAAGGCCACAGTCCGTAGATGGCCTTGCCCAAAGTCAAAACGGGCAGTCAACTCATGTCAGACAGGCGATGGCCGTAGTTATGAATCAGGCAATGAAGGCGGCAGAGACATGGTCGCCGGAGATCGTGCATGGGCAGCAGCCCCCTTCATTTAAGGATGTGCAGGGAGTCCAGCCTGAGATTCACGGCCAGCTCCAGGCGCAACCCCAGGCTGTTTCATCGCATACAACAAGGCCGGTGCCCCAAGAGACCATGCCAGGTGTCGAGTTTAAGGGGGCTCCTGCAACCATTGCAGACGGACAGGCGTTAGAGTCGGTTCAGGCGACAGTAGGGGCGACCGGCCAGTCGCCCCTACAACATCGTTTGACTATCGGCACCGTGACGACCCTGAATGCCCTTGCCCAGCACATGGATAGAATGCAGGCATTTCGCCTGGAGCTTCAGCAGCAGACAGGTATGAATTTCTGGCTTGTCCCCCTCTGGTTTAACGGTGACAGTGGTTCAGGCCATTTGATCTGGTGGCAGGATCGGGAAGAGGAACGGAAGAATGGCGATTCAAAGGACAGCAGGGGCTATAACCTGCTCTTCGACCTTCAGCTCTCGCGGCTTGGAAGTCTCAAGATACGGCTTTCATGTAGCGGAAAGACAGTACAATGTGCTGTGGCTGCCGAAAAGGAGGTGCTGCCTGTGATAAGAGACGGCCTTCAAGAGCTCATCTCCAGACTAAATGCCATAGGCTTTTCCATGAAGCTGGTGGAGTTGACCGAATTCTCCAAGATAAATCCTGACACCTTTGACCCATTGAGTATGAGTGGACGCTCTGCAAACGGCATATTGAATCTGATGGCATGAGAAAGACCATGAGGGGTGGTCATGGCTGA
>Ga0067045_1028677_pt1 | contig 29254 bp, 27 predicted proteins | sample TerdegcTABiofilm_FD_59184 | JGI IMG/M metagenome (GOLD analysis project Ga0067045, IMG submission 59184) | Combined Assembly of (Gp0054472, Gp0054536) Wastewater bioreactor microbial communities from Singapore -Terephthalate degrading...
TTGTTCATAAGGCCGTTCCACTACCAATGATCGATACAGGATCAAGGCAGTTGAACGGTTTTTTTTATTTGGAGGGAGCCTCGAAAAATTGCCTTTTCGCTCACAACTGCGTTGCTTGCCCCTGCCTGTGCGTTGCACGCAGGCAGAAAGCATTAAATACGCCGCTACCGATTTTTCGCCTTTCATCGCGCCTTGTTCTCGAACGAAAATTTTAATTTAGTAGAGGTTCCCTGGAACCAATGGAAACGAAAACAATTAAAAAAGGAGCCGTCACCACATGACACTTATCCAAACCCTCAAAAACGGTATCATCCCAGAAGAATTGAAGGTGTTGGCCCAGAAGGAACGCCTGTCCCTGGAACAGCTGGCAGCAGACATCCTTTCAGGTGAGACAGTAACCCTGGGTTACAGGACAAAACGTGGGCCCATTCTGGTAGGCAAAGGGGCCTCCACCAAGGTAAATGCCAATATAGGGGCAAGCACTCTGAGGTCCTCTGTCAACGAAGAACACACAAAACTCAAGGCGGCCCTTCAAGCCAAAGCGGATGCGGTCATGGACCTATCGCTGGCTGACAACCTGACGGAAATTCGCTCGATGGTCCTCAAAGAATCCACGGTGCCGGTTGGCACGGTTCCTCTCTATGAGGCTGCCACTCTGGCCAGATTGCGCAGGGGCGCTGTAATCCATTTAGATACCGAGGAATTCTTCGAGGTACTGGAACGCCAGATGCAGGAAGGCGTTGACTTTCTCACGGTGCATGTGGGAGTGACCAAGGAACTGATCTCCCGCTACGAAACAGGAAAACGCGTAGAAGGCATCGTTTCAAGAGGAGGGGCCATAACCGCTGCCTACATCAAGCAGACAGGCAACGAAAATCCACTATATGAAGGATACGACCGTCTTCTCGATCTCTGTGCAAAATATGACACGGTATTGAGCCTGGGAGACGGACTGAGGCCGGGCGCCATAGCAGATGCCTCCGACTTTTTCGAAATAGGCGAGCAGAAGACCCTGGGAGACCTGCAACAGAGGGCTTTGCAACGTGGAGTCATGAGTATGATAGAAGGGCCCGGGCATGTGCCGCTGCATCTCGTCAAGGAGTCCGTGGAGCGCATAAAACGCCTGACCCACAACGCCCCCCTCTATCTGCTCGGCCCCATCGTCACTGATGTGGCGCCTGGTTACGACCACATCACCTCCGCCATAGGCGGAGCGGTGGCAGGCATGAGTGGAGCGGACTTTATCTGTTATGTCACTCCATCCGAACACCTCGGGCTTCCCAGCGCAGACGATGTATTTCAGGGGGTGATAGCCGCACGTATAGCAGCCCATGCAGCGGATATAGCCAAAAACCGGCCTGGCGCAGCGGACTGGGACCTGGAGATATCCAAGGCCCGCAAGGCCCTGGACTGGGATGGACAGATCCGCCTTGCCATAGATCCAGAGCGCGCAAGAAACGTGCGCAAGGAACGGTCAGGAGAAGGGGCCTGCACCATGTGCGCTGAATACTGTGTATTTTTGGTACTCAAAGACCAACTGCCCAAAATATAACCAACTGTTTTTAATAATGAATAAAAAATACAACTTCAAGGAGAAGAAAAAATGATGCGCGAATTACACATCACCAAAGGCATTCTCGAACACCACATGAAGGACTTCATGGACAGCCTATCAAGCGATGTAGTCATAGTGGGCGCCGGACCATCCGGTCTGGTGGCAGCCGGGTACCTGGCGCAGGATGGCTTGAATGTTACCGTTCTTGAAAAAAAGCTCGCCCCAGGAGGCGGGATCTGGGGCGGCGGCATGGGCTATAAATATGTAATAGCCCAGGAAGAGGCGAGATGCGTGCTGGATGATTACAACATCTTCTATCGCCGTGTGGACGAAAACTTCGTGGCAGTGGATTCCATCGCCATGGCTTCAGGCCTTATCTTCGGAGCCGCGCAGAAAGGCGCCAAAATCTTCAATTTGATCACGGTGGAAGACCTGATGGTGAGCGAAGGCCGTGTCAGAGGGGTAGTCGTCAACAATACCTTCGCCCTGATGAACGGGTTCCCCATCGATCCCGTTACACTGGAGGCAAAGGCCGTAGTGGATGCAACCGGTCACTCCCATGACATCGTAAAGACGCTGTCCGACAAAAACGATATCAAATTGTTCACTCCAACAGGCAAACCCATTGGAGAGAGATCGCTTTTTGCAGAACCAGCGGAAAAGGCCGTGGTCGAAAACACCAAAGAGGTATATCCAGGACTTTTTGTATGCGGCATGTCCACTGCAGCGGTATTCGGCGGCTACCGAATGGGCCCCATCTTCGGCGGCATGCTGCTCTCAGGCAAAAAACTGGCTGGATTACTTAAAGAATATGTAAAAAAACACTAACTATTACCCTGTCATAACCACCAGAGATGACAGATATCTGAAATCGATTTTCCCCTTAACAGCCGCTTCGAACGCCGGTTTGTCATTTGACCAGCGTTCGAAGCCTGAGTCTTCGACCAACATTTGAATCAGCAAATCCAAATCGTCGCACAAGGCATTCAATGCAGGAAGAAAGGTTTCCATTTGCGGCACAGGCCGTTTTTCAGACACCCCCCTGGATTCGCAGCCGGTTTCAACGGCATTCAATGGACTGACTGTCAACAGACGCAAGGCATCCTCGAGATCCCTTCGGCATTTGACAGGGTCTGCGTCATAAATACGGCAGATACTCCACAGCTCACCCATGTCAATGGGTTCAAATACCGGCATTCCGGTCAGAATCTGCTTGACCAGCGCGGTCGATAGGGCTGTCTGCCAATTCAACGCCTTGTAATCCTTGATATTAGTAGATTCCCATAATACGAGACCCTGCCAGATGGACCAGTGTGGCAAAAGACGCGAGACGAGCACCGCCCATTCCATGACCTCCCTCACAGCCTTTCTGGCGGAATCAATCTGGCTCATGCCGGAAAATGCCACATAACTGAAGGAATCGTCGTCCCAGAATACAGGCCTGCTGCGCAACAAGCCCTCCAGGAGCATTCTTTGATGATCCTGCACAAGAGAAAGATCGCTGGGGATAAGGCCGCTTTTATGCAACACCCTTGCCTCCCTTGAAACTGCCTGAATCTCGGACATGGCAAATCTGATGATATCCTCCAAGACACCTTTCCCCAATATTTCAAAGGGGGCGGCCCCCATTCTTGTCTCTGCCGCTTCCAACCCCAGGTTCAGGAAACCGGAGGTCTTGTCCAGGGCTGCGAGCATCTGTTCAGGGTCATCCAGGTCACAGGCATCGGCCACCAGTATCTTGTTGGCCACGCCGATCCACTCAAAAACGATTCGTTCCATTGCCCTGTCTTCAACCAAATGCTGCAATGCCCGGCGCAAGACAGGGTATTCGCCCACATAAAGACTGGGGGCAAAGGCAGGGACCAACTCCGTGGAAGCAGAGGAGGAATCCATAAATTTCATGCCGTCCGCAGTCCTTATTCCATGCCTGACGAGAGGCGCATATATCTCAAGTGCGTCTATGTAGTCGGGAACCCCCCATTCCTCCAGCCTGGCGCGTTTTATGACATAGGCATCCTCGCTGTGTTCGGTCATACCCTTGTACAGAAGAAGCTCCATAACACCCTGATAATATTCAAAAGACATGTCTAAAACAGCCTTCAACAGCCTTTCAATCACAGGAATTGTCTCTTCCCTGGCAAAGTCCAGAAAATAAATATCGTCAAGGGTAAAGGCCGGCAGCACGTCCTTTGCTTCCTGAATATCCATGTCATCCGGCCGTTTTTGAACAGACACAAACATGCGCAGGATATATGGGAGCAAGGCGTCATCCCTGGCTTTAAGCCAGTTCAACCAGTTAGGCACAACCGTCTCCCCTGCCTCAAACAGCAATACAAGCCAGGCCAGCACCTTTTCGGGTAAAAGGCGATCCCTGTTCCAGCAATCGAAATCTAACATGAACTGAATCTGGTCGGCTGACGCCATGGAAATGATCTCAAGGGAATCGGCAGGCCCCACCGCCTTTACGGTCCAGAACAGCTCCTGCGGCGGCATACCACGCACAATGGCCATCGAATGCACGGAAAGTGCAATCAATTCATGCCTGCGGTCCCAGGGAGCAGCCAAAACCAGAGAAACCTGTTCCAGCAGAGAGAATCTGTTGAAGAGGTTTTCAGCCTGTAAAGGCGGCAATTCCAGGAGTTTCAATGGGGTAATATCAGGACGTTCCTGTAACATAATCAAACCTCTAATGACCTGCCTGGCCGTAATATGATCAAAAAACGCTCATGACCGTTCAATGGATTTCTGCCCTGCAGCACCTCGCAGGAAAGCCCGAACCTGCTGATACAGGCCTCCGCCATGTTCAAATCCTCCCGGCAACGAGGCCCTTTCATGGAGACCATGCAACCTGTTGCCGCTGTAAGGGGCAGGGCCATCGCAATAAAATCCTGAATCGAACAGACTGCCTGGCTTAAAACAAGCTCCACGCCTTTTTGAGGGAACGCATGAAAGACACCCCGTAGCGGGACATGCCCCTCGCCCACCAGACACTGCTCGGCATACACACCCTGCAATTCCAGTCTTGTAATGACATTTTTCAGAAAAGATATGCGTTTGCGTCTTGCATCCACTAAAAACATGGCAACCGACGGCCTCAACAGCTTGAAAAGCAGCCCCGGAATACCGGCGCCTGTGCCTATATCCAAGGCGGATTTCAAATCACCGGGCAGACTGGAGTGCAAAAACAAGGTGTCTCCGAGATGCTTTGCCATCAGCTCTTCCTCTGGCAGGGCGCCTGTCAGATTGATGCGGCGATTCCAGAAAAAAAGCTCGTCAAAATAGAGGGCAAGGCCGGATATAACAGAGGCATCAAGGGAACAACCGTGATCATTCAGCAGCCGGGACAGAAATGCGATTCTATCCATAACAATACAACAGGATCATGACTCACCATGCATAAGATTACCGAATGAGGAAAACTGGGACTTGAATGAGAGCTTGACCATGCCTGTCGGCCCGTTTCTCTGTTTGGCCACTATTATCTCGGCTATTCCCCGATTTGGGTTGTCCTCCGCACGATTATAGACCTCATCCCTGTATATGAAGGCTATCACATCCGCATCCTGCTCGATTGCGCCGGATTCCCTGAGGTCAGACATCTGGGGCCGTCTGTCGGAACGGTCCTCCACCTTGCGGTTGAGCTGGGAAAGGGCGATGACCGGCACATGCAGCTCCTTGGCCATGGCCTTGAGCGAGCGGGATATCTCGGATATTTCCTGTTCCCGATTGTCCTTATGCCCTGAACTGCGCATGAGTTGCAGGTAATCCACCACTATCAGACCAAGACCATGTTCACTTTTCAACCGTCTGGCCTTGGCCCGCATTTCAAGGGTAGTCATGGCGGGGGAATCATCTATGAAAACAGGTGCCTCGGAAAGCACTCCCAGTGCCCCTATGATATTAGGCCATTCCTCTTTTTCTAAAAAGCCTGTCCTCACCTTCTGGGCGTCTATTTTCGCCTCGGAGCACAGCATCCTCATGCCCAATTGCTCTCTCGACATCTCCAATGAAAAAATCACCACAGGAACCTGGCTGCGAATGGCCGCATTCTGGGCGACATTAAGGGCGAAAGCCGTCTTGCCCATGCTCGGTCTGCCTGCAACGATTATCAGATCGGAGGGCTGAAACCCTGCGGTAAGCTTGTCCAGATCAGCAAACCCTGAGGATACGCCTGTTATCAACTCCTTACGCTCATAGAGTTTCTGTATCTTGACCACACCTTCCTTCAAAACCGTCTTCAACGGATAAAAAGAAGGCCGTATCTTGTCCTGGGATATCTCGAAGATGGTTGACTCCGCAGACTCCAGCACCTCGTCCACATCACCTGTCTCCTCGTAGCAAAGCGAGGCTATCTCTGAGGAGGCCTGAATCAAGCGGCGCAATACCGACTTGTTTCTGACGATTTTGGCATAATAGACGATATTGGATGCCACCGGCAATACGCCGGTCAGCTCGGCCAGATAGGCGGATCCGCCCACGGCATTTAATCTGCCTTTGGACTTCAAAAGGCTGTTGACAGTGACAAGGTCCTGCGGATCGTTGCGCTCAAAGAGCTCCAGCATGGCCTCATAGATGATGGCGTGCCTTTCCAGATAGAAATCCCTTGGCGAAAGCACCTCTATCACCTTGACCAACGCACCGTCTTCTATAAGAATGCCTCCGAGGACACACCGTTCGGCGTCAATGTCCTGAGGCGGCTGCCTGAACTCCCGAGCCGGCTCTTTATGTTTGGTAGCAGAGGATTCTCTTTTCAAAATAGAAGGGCCGCGGGAATACCGCGGCCTGAAGCAAGTTACCTAAACCGGATTAACCGGCCTTCGAAACGACCTTGATCTTTACTGTGGCGGCCACATCTGTGGCAAGTCTGATCTCCACATCATGTTCACCGAGGACCTTGATGGGCTCTTTGATCTGTATCTTTCTTTTGTCAACAGGATATCCCTTGGCTGAGATGGCCTCCGCGATATCCATGGCGGTGACAGAGCCATACAGCCTGTCTCCTTCGCCCACCTTCACTGCGACAAGCAGTTCCATGGCCTGAAGCTGTGCCGCAAGGGCCTCGTGTTCATCCCTCAGCTTGGCCGCCCTGGCCATGATACGGCTTCGCTGTCTCTCCAGATTGGTGAGGTTTTTCTTGTCAGCGACCAATGCCAATCCCCTGGGCAGCAGGTAGTTACGTGCGTAGCCGTCGGCTACCTTCACCACATCACCGGCCTTTCCAAGGGTGCTTATGCTTTCCTGCAATATAATTTCCACGTTAGTCAACCTCCTATGCCCGAGCCTGTTTTGTCACACCGTCTAATCTGACAGCACATGGCTCGATGTAAACGGCAAAAGGGCCATGTGTCTGGCATACTTGATGGCCGTAGTCAGACTTCTCTGGTGTCTGGCGCATACGCCGGTTATGCGGGCAGAAAGTATCTTGCCCCTTTCAGACACAAAATAACGCAATGTTTTTGCATCCTTATAGTCAATATGTAATTTCTTGTCAGCGCAGAAACGGCATATCTTCTTGCGCATATACACACGACGTTTCCTGACGGCCGTATTGGCCTTATAATCCTGCTGTGTCATGACTGGACCTCCTCTTCTGGGCTGATGGTTTCAGGTGCAGCCTCCGGCTGTGCAGCGCTATCAGCCGGCACAGATTGCTTGGCCTTCAAAATGGCTTCGGCATCGAACTTGTCACCATGCTTGATGGTTAAAAACTTCAAAACCTGGTCGTTCAGACGCAGTTCCCTGGTGATGTCTGCGATGATGTTGGCCGGAGCGCCGTATTCAAGCAGCACATAATAACCCTGCGTCTGCCTCTGGACCTTATAGGCCAGCCTCTGAAGAGGCCACGGGTCGCACAAAACCACCTGGCCGCCGCTTTGAGTGATGATATCCTGCAACTTGCCACCAAAGGCGCTGCGGTCATCCTCGCTCATGCCGGGATGCATGAGATAGAGCGTTTCATAATGTTTCAATTGCATCTTTGCCCCCTTATGGACGATATATAAAGAAAATGGCCCTGATTCTTGACTCCTCAGGGCAAGGAGGAATTTCAATAAATACTCCACATGACTTGCATAGTCAAGGGTTAGAACTTAGATTACGAAACATAAAACATGCCCGCATGAATCCATCATATCGACTGGCATATCGACTGGCATAGCGACTGGCATAGCTCATGGCACAGCCAATGGCATGGCCGGGGGATATTCTGCGAGGCGACGTAAAAAAATTATATCAGTCCGGCTCGACCCTTTACAAAAGGAAGGGGATACACCGGACGCCCATACCAAGGAGCATCACTACAATGAAATCTTCCAGAGAAAATATACATGCAAGCACCATCAGGGAACTGGCCATTTTACCCAGCAAAAACGCCGTATTGTTTCCGCACATGGTCGTACCCTGGATTGTGGAGCAACCCAACCTCGTAAAGATGCTGGACGAGGCCCTGGCTGGAGACAGGACCATAGCTGTCTTCCATTCCATAGACCTGCCGGACGGCATACCACAACCATCCCAGATAGGCACAATGGGCATCATTCTACGTATGGCCAAGGGAGAAGAGGGCCAGGCCCGTGTCATCGTTCAGAGCATGGGCAGGGTGAAGATCCTTGAGATACTGGAAACAGAACCATACGTGCGGGCCAGGTGTGAGATAACCGAAGAAATCATCGAAAACACACCTGAGATGCAGGCCCTTACCATAAATGTAAAACAGGCCTTCGCCCGTTTTCTGGAACTCTCTCCCAATATCCCAAATGAACTGGCTGGGCTCATTGCCAACATCGACGCCCCGGGGGCCATAGCGGATATCATAGTCGGCTATCTGAACATCCCCCCGACGGAAAAACAGGCCGTGCTCGAAACACTGGATGTGCCGGAACGTATGCACAAAACCCTGCTCATACTCAATCACCAGCTGGAGCTGCTGGAATTGAGCCTCAAGATACAAAACGATGTCAAGGCCAAGCTGGACAAGACACAAAAGGATTTCTTTCTGCGGGAACAGATGAATGCCATCAAAAAGGAGCTGGGAGAAGGCGAAAACGGCGGCCCTGTGGACGAGATAGCTGAACTCAGAGAAAAGCTGACGGCCAGGGGGCTGCCCGAATCAGCCCTGAAGGAGGCGGAAAGGGAACTGGAACGCCTGAGCCGCATGCACCCATCCTCCGCTGAATACACCGTCTCCAGGACATATCTCGACTGGACATTGAGCCTGCCGTGGAATGAGGCCTCGGAAGACCAGCTGGACATCAAAAAGGCTGCGGAGATACTGGACGCCGACCACTACAACATGGAAAAGGTCAAGAAGCGCATTCTTGAATACCTGGCCGTCAGAAAGCTCAATCCCGGCATGAAAGGCACGATTCTGTGCTTTGTAGGCCCTCCAGGCACAGGGAAAACCTCGCTGGGCAGGTCCATCGCATCTGCAACAGGGCGCAAATTCCACCGCATAGCCCTGGGCGGAATGCGGGACGAGGCCGAGATTCGAGGACACAGACGGACATACATCGGCTCCATGCCAGGCGCCATCATTCAGGGCCTGCGCAAGGTAGGGGTAAAAAACCCCGTGTTTCTGCTGGATGAACTGGACAAGATCGGTGCAGACTTTCGCGGGGACCCTGCGGCGGCCCTGCTGGAGGTATTGGATCCGGAACAAAACGTGCACTTCACGGACCACTACATGGGCGTGGAGTTCGACCTCTCCCAGATCATCTTCATAGCCACTGCAAACACCCTTGATACCATCAGCAGCCCTCTCCTGGACCGCATGGAGGTGATCGAACTCTCTGGCTATACCCATGAAGAAAAATATGAGATAGCCAAGAGATACCTGATTCCAAGGCAGATGGAGGCCCATGGTCTCACTGCCAAACATATTAACTTTGACAAAAAGGCCGTGACAAGGATCATCACCGATTACACCCGTGAGGCAGGCGTCAGAAACCTGGAACGCCAGATAGCTGCAGTGTGCAGAGGTGTTGCCAAAAAGGTGGCGGAGGGCGACGACCAGAAACACACCATTCGCCCAACCAGCCTGGTGGAATACCTGGGCAAACCCCGTTTCACTCCAGAGGTGGCGGAACGCACCAGTATTCCGGGTGTGGCCACTGGCCTGGCCTGGACTCCAGTGGGAGGCGAGATCCTCTTCATAGAGGCCACCCGCATGAAGGGCGGAGGCAAACTCACTCTGACCGGCAAACTCGGCGATATCATGAAGGAATCGGCGCAGACAGCCCTGAGCTATGTGCGCTCCAAGGCCGAACACCTCGGCATTTCAAAATCCGTGTTTCAGGAGGAAGACATACACATACATGTGCCGGCAGGTGCCATACCCAAGGACGGGCCTTCCGCAGGCGTGGCCATGACTATGGCGCTGATCTCATTGCTGAAGGACAGGCCCATCAGGCCGGATGTGGCCATGACAGGTGAAATAAGCCTGCGCGGGCTCGTGCTGCCTGTGGGCGGCATAAAGGAGAAGGTGCTGGCTGCGCATAGGGCCGGCATAAAGGAGGTCATACTCCCAAAACGCAATGCCCCTGACTTAGATGAACTGCCTGCCAAAACCAGGGAAGAATTGCACTTCCATCTGGTGCACAAGCTTGACGAAGCCATGAATCTTGTATTTAATTGAAGATATGATCAACCCAGTTCACACAGACCTTCCTACGCTGAGCCAGTATCACATCCTCATAGCCGAGGATGAACCCTTTGAGCGCAGCCTCCTGGAGACCTATCTGGTGAACTGGGGCCTCACAGTCACGACAGCAGCAGACGGCCAGGAGGCCTACCAAAAACTGCTACAAGACGAAGATATCCGTCTGCTCATAACAGACCTCAACATGCCGGGCATGGACGGCATCGAACTGCTTCAAAACATTCAGCAAACAGGCAGGGCCAAACTATACTCCGTTGTGTTGAGCGGCATCTCGGACAGGCGAACCCTGATTCGCGCCCTTGCCGCAGGCGCCAACGACTATCTCATCAAACCTTGCCATCCGGAGCAGATATTTTCAAGGCTTGCCATTCTCGACAAGGTCATAGCCCTGGAAAACAGCTATCAAACACAGGTGGATGACCTGTTCGAGGTCATGGGACAGATGCTGGGAAGCCGGGATGCCTATACGCTTGAGCACAGCAGACGGGTCACCGTCCTCTCTGACCGCATCGCCCAACTCATGGACCTGCCCACCGAAGAACGGCATGTGCTGCAGATAGGCTGCGCCATTCATGATATAGGCAAGATCGCCATTCCGGACGACATCCTGTTGAAGCCGGGCAAATTCAACGAATTCGACAGACGCATCATGAATCTGCATCCAAGTCTGGGCGCAAACCTCATCGCCAACCGCTACCAGGACGATCGCGTGACAGAGCTGGTCATTCAACACCACGAGAGACTGGACGGCAGCGGATATCCCCTTGGGCTGAAAGACGACGACATCGGCATCCTCCCCCGTATTGTCATGGTGGCTGACATATTCGAGGCACTGGTGGCCACCAGACCCTATAAAATGCCACTGCCACAGGAAACAGCCATCAAGATACTCAGGTCAGAGGCCGCCATGGACAAGATAGACGGCAATATAGTGGACAAACTGGAAAAGGTAGTGGAGAAACTGGATATCCTGTCCATCAAGTGCCCGTTGCATTATCAAGACCTGCAGACCATCGAATCCTTCCGTCAAATAGCCTATTTTCGAGAACCGTTTTGCAATTTCTACAACTATCGTTACCTGATCACCCTGGCCAACAAGCAGAAAAATCTGACCGTATTGCGCAAGAACTATCACCTGATTCTACTGGATTTCAAGAATTTGAGCAGCATGAACAAACGACTGGGTTACATACAGACTGACACGCTCATAGACCAATTCGGCGAAATGGTCCTGGAAGAGATATCCCACTTCAAAAATTCCATCTATGAGATAGAGGGAGATATTTTACTCCTGAGAAAAGGGGCGGACTATATATTGTTTTCCAATCATGACACCTCCATCATGGCGCATCTTTCAGAAATCATAAAACAAAACATACAAACCATGGAGAACTTGTGGGGTGCCGATATGTCACTAAAAACAATGACATTCGACTCATCGCTTCCAGTAGAAAATGCAATCAATCAATTAATAGCATCATAATCCAAATCGAAGGCTTTTATAATGGCAACCATCTCACCATTCAAGGGTATTTTATATCAAACCAATACTGAAGACATAAACAGACTTGTAGCGCCTCCATACGATGTTGTAAGCAAGCCAGAACGTGACGCCATAGTATCAGGCTCTGCACACAACATCTTTCATCTCGAACTCCCTGAATGCGACCATGCCGCCGGCTGCAACGACCAATACGAACACGCCCATAGACTCTTTCAAAGCTGGCTGAAAAACGGCATCCTTGAACAGGACAAAAATGAGGCGGTGTATCCCTATGAAATCTCCTTCAGTGTAAACGGTGAACCGCACATAAGACATGGCTTTATAGCCCGCATGGGCATAGAACCCTGGGAAAAACGCATAGTTCTGCCCCACGAACAGACCTTCGACAAGGTCACCGAAGACCGCATGAAGCTGCTGGCGGCCACACACGCCCAGTTCAGCCAGATATTCGCCGTATATCGCAACAACACAAGGGTCACAGAGGCCCTGCGCCTCATGGAAGACCGCAAGGAAAAGGTCTTCTCTGTCATGGACTCCATGGGCAACCGCCACACCCTTTACAGGCTTACCGACGGGCACGCCCTTGCTGCCCTGTCACAGGCATTTGCAGGAATGCCGGTCTATATAGCCGACGGCCACCACCGCTATACCACCGCCCTGCGCTACTGGCAGGCCATGCAGCAACGCGGCGCGGCGACTCGGGATACAGGGTTCATAGCTACATATCTTGTCAAGGCGGACGACCCAGGGCTTATAGTATTACCCACGCATCGCATAATCACTTTGAGGGATCAGGCCGAAATAAGGGCGTTTCTCACAGCTCTGCGCAAGGACATCGCCAATATCTTCGAGATATCCTCCATTCTCCTGCCGCAACATGCCTCTGAAGCGGAACTGGCACACCTGCTGGGAAAACACCTGTTCACCGCAAAAGGAATGCCGTTATTCGGAATAATTGCCGCCGATTCAGGGTCGATGGAACTTTGGCGCCTGAAAAAGGACTCACCCGGCCATAAAAGGCTTCAGGAACTGCCTGCGACCCTGGCCGGCCTGGATGTGGTGGCCTTCAACGAGATCATTCTGGACTGGTGCAAAAAACACCTGCAAGACATCGACACAAAGCAGGCCATCTCTTATACAGCCGATGCGGCTGGAACCATTCGCAGCCTTCAGCCGAATCAGTTGCTCTGCTGTCTGCGGCCCACCTCGGTGCAGGATGTGCTGAATGTGGCTGATGCAGGGCTTACCATGCCTCACAAGGCCACCTTTTTCTATCCCAAGATACTGACAGGCATGGTTATAAACCAGCTATAATTTCATGGAGAAAGCACTATGAAAAGAAGATGCCCCTATTGCAAAATGAAGATTCCAGCAGACGCCACTGTGTGCAGGTATTGTCAAAGGGACATTCCACCCTTGCCGCCCAAGACCTGCGGCCTTGCCAGAGGCCTGCTTCTGACCATGGCATTTGCATCAGGGGCCGTAGCCGCTGGTCTTCTCTACGGTTATTATCGCGAGCGCTTGATCTGGGAGAATCGTTAACCGTTTCAGGAAGTTATAATTTTTCAAGGCCCGCTTTCGGCACTGGGGCAGACTCATAAAACTGAAGGTACTCCTGGGCTACCTTTTCCCAGGTGTAGCGTTCGTAAATCAATTGCACTGCCTGCCTTTGCATTTGAAGAATCTGGTTTCTATTGGTGCGAAAGACCTCCAGCGCCCGCACAATGGCCTCAAGCAAGGCCCTTGGCGTATGTTCCACATATGAAAATCCAGTGACACCGTCCAGCACCTTCACCAGCCCGCCTGTAGCCCGCACAATGGGCAGGTTGCCCATGAGCTGCGCCATGAAGTCCGTAAGCCCACAGGGCTCGTAGTGCGAAGGAATCAAAAAGAAATCCCCTGCCGCATAGATGAGATTGGCCAGCCCTTGTTCAAACCCTAAACACACGGCCATTCGGCCGGCATATTCATTGCGCCAGGCCAACTGCACCAGCGCCTTTTCAAACTCCTCCTTGCCTGACCCCATCACCACACACTGCACCGCCTTGTCCTGGCTCAAGAGCATCTGAAGGGCAGGAATCAAGACATCTATGCCCTTTTGCTCCGTCAAACGGCTCACCATGGTAAGACACGGCAGCTCCGGCACGCGATTTAATGCACCGTGTATGCGCACACCTGCCGATTCTCCACGGGAAATCACATCCCAAAGCCTTTGCCGGGCCGCTAATTTTCCAGCCAGGTCCCCTGATACTGGGTCAAAGGAGGCGGGAAGCCCCAATTCCTGGGCGTTTTTCGCATCAAACTCCCCTGGGTCAATGCCGTTGGTGATGCCATGCAGGGTTACACCCCTGGCCTTGAGCACATGGCCCAACCAACCGGTCATGGCGTCCAGGTCTGTCTCCTGAAGCTCCCTTGCGTAATTGGGGCTTACTGTATTCATGGCTGCATAGTCAGCACAGGCCAACAAGGGGTCAAAGGCGCCGTTTAGCATGGAGGAGGCAATAAGGCCATGGGAAAGCCCAGTTACGGCCTTGGCAAAGGGGATGTCCGCCACCTCCTGATGATAACCCAGGCCTGCATTGTGCACCGTCACCACAAAACGGGTGGTCAAAAAATATGGGCTGAACCCCAAAATGGTTCGGGCCAGGGCAGGCGCCAGGGCTGCATGGCCGTCATGGCAGTGAATCACGGAGGGCTTAAGGCCCTTTAGCACACAAAAGCTCAAAGCCGCCTTTTCAAGGAGCACATTCATGGCAAAGTAGTCGAAATGCCCCTCTCCCCTGCGCTTCCATGGCTCTTTGGCCTCCTCTTGGGCTGTGTAGGTGTAAACCCCCTGTTTTTCCGCAAAACGCTCCGCCTCCACCAGAACCACTTGCACGCCGTTTTGCACCAGCAGCCCAAAGCCCACCTCCTCGCTGCGCTCCTGAGCAGCATAGTCCATGGGAATGGAAAGACGCCCACCAAGCGGCTCAATGCCATGCGTGGGCACAAACCCGTAGCGGGGAATGACCACAAAGACCTCCAGGCCCTGTTTCACCAGGGCGCAGGCCAGACCTGTCACCACATCCTTGACGCCACCGGCCTCTGCAATCCCTTTATACTCCCTGGCAATCATCAAGACACTCTGCATATAACACCCCTTTTTCTCAAGCCTTTTAATGCTTACACTACCCTTTGCCCTTCAAGAGCTCCTGCCAGACCTTGGGCAATTCATCAGCCAACTCCGAGGCAAGAAACCCAAATGGGCCTCGAAATGCCTCAAGCCTGTCACCTGCCCTGCCATGGGCAAAGACCCCTATCAAACACGCCTCCCAAGGCCCATAGCCCTGGGCCAGAAGGCCTGCAAGCACCCCTGTGAGCACATCCCCCATGCCTCCAGTGGCCATGCCCGCATTGCCTGTGGAGTTGATGGCAACGAAGCCATCGGGTGAAGCGACTGTCGTGCCTGGCCCCTTTAGAACAACAAAACAGCCTGTCTTTTCAGCAAAATTGCGGGCGACCGCGATGCGATTTGCCTGCACCTCTGAAACAGAGAGACTGAATAGCCTTGCCATCTCTCCCACATGCGGTGTCAAAATGCGCGGCCCCTTGGCCTGCACAAGGCAATTGAGGTCCTCGGCTGTAGCGCTCAGGGCATCGGCATCCACCACCAGCGGCAGGTGGAGCTCCCGTATCACTTGCCGCATGAGCCCCCTTCTCTCAATGGACAGGCCAAAACCAGGGCCCACTGCCACAGCCCTTTTTTTGGCACATGCCTCCAGCACCACTTGCCACGCCTGCTCGCACTTCAGGTCTTCATGGAGCTGAACGGACATGGCCTCAGGTAAGGATTGTGCCAGAACCGGCTGCATTTCAGCAGGGCAGGCCAATGTGACCAGGCCTGCGCCACTTCGCAATGCCCCACGGCAGGCCAAAAGCCCTGCCCCATACTTGCCTCGTGAGCCTGCCAAAAGCAAGACATGGCCAAAGGTGCCCTTGTGGCCTGTGACCGGCCTGGGTTGAAGGAGTTTTTGCACTTCGAGGCGAGTCAAGAGCACATGTCTCGAAGAGACGGCCGCCAAGGCCTCTTCAGGAATGCCTATGTCCACCACTTGCACCTTGCCGCAATACTCGGGCCCTTCGCCCGTAAAAAGCCCCACCTTTGCATACTGCATGGTCACGCTGAGCCGAGCCTGCACAGCCACTCCCAGGGGCATGCCCGTATCAGCAGAGAGACCAGATGGAATATCCACTGCCACCACCGGCCTTTTTGCCTCGTTTATGGCGCAAATGGCCTGATGAAACCAGCCTGCCACCTCCCGCTTAAGCCCTGTGCCAAAAATGGCATCCAACACCAGGCCGCATTCCTGCAATATGTGGCGCAGGTCTGTAAGGGCTGTCTCGTCTGTGTAAAAGGAAATGGGCAGATTCTGCACAAGTTTCAGGTTTGCGAGGCTGTCTTCGCGATAGGTATCCCTGGTGCACAGGCAGACTATTTTCACGGCAACACCCGCCTGATGCAGGTATCGAGCTGCCACAAACCCATCCCCGCCGTTATTGCCAGGGCCGCAGACCACCAGCACCCCCTTTTTTGCCATTTGGCCATATTCATGAAGCGCAGCCTGCGCCACCTGGCGGCCTGCATTTTCCATGAGCAGCCGGCTGGGAATGCCCAACGTTTCAATGGCAAAGGCATCTACTGCTTGCATCTCTTTAGCGGTCAGTAGTATCATAAGAAATCCCCTTACGAGGTGTGACAGATGAGAATTCGACCATGTATAGACCTGCACCAGGGCAGTGTCAAACAGATTGTGGGCTCCACTCTAAACGACAACAACCCCCACTCCCTTCAAGAAAACTTTGTGGCAGCACAGCCACCCTCACATTATGCCAGAATGTTCAGAAATGACAATCTCACAGGCGGCCATGTGATCATGTTGGGCCCAGGCAATGAGGAGGCGGCCTTAAATGCCCTGATGGCCTGGCCAAACGGCCTGCAATTGGGAGGAGGCATCACTTTGGACAACGCAGCGGACTGGCTGAAAAAGGGGGCCGCGGCAGTGATAGTCACCTCATACATCTTTTATGACGGCCGCATAGACGAGGATCGGCTTTTGCGCCTGAATCAGGCCATCGGCAGGGATAAACTGGTATTGGACCTGAGCTGCCGCAAAAGAGACGGTTTTTATTATATCGTCACAGACCGATGGCAGCGCTTCACTCAAGAGACTCTCTCACCCCGCACACTGGAACACCTCTCTTCCTATTGTTGTGAGTTTCTCGTACATGCAGCGGATGTGGAGGGCAAAAAGGCAGGGATAGACGCGGAACTGGTGGCGTTTTTGGCTGAATACAGTCCCATTCCCACCACCTATGCAGGGGGTGCAAGAAACATGCAGGATGTGCTTCTGGTGCAGGAATTGGGCAAGAACCGCATAGATCTCACCATAGGAAGCGCCCTGGACATCTATGGCGGAACCGGCATCACCTACCAGGAGATAGTGCGATTCAATCGCCAAAATGCACTGAATTAGTGGGCCTCAAACCACAGGTCCCACAAGATGGCCAGCACAGAAAACACAAAGATGATGGCATAGTTCCACATCTCCTTGGAGGCCACCAGGCTTGAGAGCACGTAGCCAATGGCCTGATAGTCCTGGGGGCACAGGCCATTTTCAACCTTTAGCTTTTGAAGCAGGTTCAGCTCCAAAATCAGACGCTTTCTGCGATGAGTGATGTATGCCCTAAACAGAAAAAAGAGCATGTTGCCCACCACGCCTAAATACCAAAAGAGCCTGATGAGCTCTGGCTTATAGGCCTTGGCCACCAGAATCAGACGCAGGGAGACCGCGCCAATAAAACCCACTGCAAATGCCAGCCATGCCACCCAGCCAGGCAGACGTTTGGGCATGTTATTTAAAACCGGCTCACAGGAAACCTGGAAATCCCTTTGCTTTTCAAGAGGTGTCATGTTTTATTTTCCCAAGTCAAAATTTTGAAGATATTTATAGGGATCCTTCATTAACATGTGGAAAATCTTCATAAACACCACGCCGCTTTTGGGCCCGCGCACAGGCATCGCAAACTATACACTAAACATCGCACAAAGGCTCTTGAATAACCCAAACCTTGCGCTGACCTTTTTTGACGGCGCTTACACTCCCAAACTTCCTGACTCCACACATACCAGCCGTACAGCAAGACAAGGCCGGCTCATAAGACTCCTAAAGAAGGCACCCCTACTTTACAACCTCCTAAAAGACCTCCACAACAGGTCCAGGGGCCGCTTGCTTAAGAATAGCACCTTTGACCTGTATTTTGAACCCAACTTCATTCCCCTTTCCGTGCCGGCCCGGCACCTGGTGATCACCATTCACGACTTCTCCTTTCATCTGCACAGAGACTGGCACCCTCGGGATCGGGTGCTCTATTTTCAAAGACACTTCTGGCCCAACCTTTCACGGGCCCAACACTTCATCTTTGTATCTGATTTCATTCAAAAAAGCGCCATCGAGGAGTTTGGTTTTGACAGCCGGAGATGCACCACCATTCATTGCGGCGTGGACTCTCATGTCTTTAGGCCCAAGACACCAGAGGAGCTGACACCGGTTCGGCAACGCTACAACCTCTTTAAGCCCTTTATTCTCTTTACAGGGTCAGTGGAGCCCAGAAAAAACCTGCAAAACCTGCTGAAGGCCTATCTCTCCCTGCCAGGCCAGGTCAAAGAGGAGGTAGGGCTGCTGCTGGCAGGGTTCAGCGGCTGGCAAAACGAGGCCATCATGCGCATTTTGCGGGCCAATCAAGGCCATATCCGCTACCTGGGCTATGTCCCTGAGGCAGACCTGGCCTGCCTTTACAATTTGGCCGAGTTCTTCGTGTATCCGTCCTTTTATGAGGGCTTTGGGCTTCCTCCCCTGGAGGCCATGGCCTGCGGCACACCTGTCATCGTCTCTCATGCGGCCTCTCTGCCAGAGGTCTGCGCAGATGCGGCGCTCTATGTGAACCCCCATGATGTAAACGACATTGCCAATGCCATGTTGAGGTTGCTGACGGACTCATTCTTACGCCAAAACCTGGCTCAGCAGGGCCAAAGGCGGGCAGCCCTATTTAGCTGGGACATGGCCGCAGAACAGCACCTGCAACTCTTTGAAAGGATTCTGACCAGCGCATGAACCACACATTTCTCTGCCTCACCTCCAGTTTTCCCCGCTGGCCCGAAGACCACGAGGGCAACTTCGTGTTTCAATTGGCCAAGGGCCTGCTTTCTTACGGCTGGAAGGCCCATATCCTCACGCCTCATGTGCCGGGCAGCCTACACCAGGAGGAGATGGAAGGCGTGTTGGTCACTCGGTTTCGCTATCTGGTGCCAGAAGGATTGGAGACGGTCTGCGGAGGCGGAAGTGCCCTGGTCACTCTGAAAAAGCGGCCCCTGGAACCCCTTAAGCTGCCGCCTCTACTGGCAAGCCAGTTTCTGCACACCCTGTATCACTTAACCCGCCACAGATACAGCCTCATACACGCCCACTGGCTCATTCCCCAGGGGCTCATGGCCGTGCTGGCAGCCGCCATCTTTGACATACCCACCGTGGTCACGGTGCATGGAGGGGATGTCTTTCGCCTGAGGCATTCGGCCTTTCTGACCCTCAAGCGCTTCACTCTAAAAAGGGCCACCTGTGTAACGGTGAACAGCCCTGCCACTCGGCAGGCCGTGTTGGAACTGGCGCCAGACCTGAAAAACCTTTATGAGATTCCCATGGGCATTCCAGATGGGCCATGCCTTCAAAAAAACGAGGCCATGAGGCCCTGCCTGTCTTCAAAAGGCCCTCCTGTCATACTCTTTATTGGCAGGCTCACAGCAGAAAAGGGTGTGGAGGACCTGCTAAAGGCAGCGGCCATTCTGCTTAAAAAGAAAAGGACATTTCAACTGGTTATAGTGGGAGACGGCCAGGAACGGAAGGCATTTGAGGCCATGGCAGAGGAATTGGCAGTGGCACCCTGTACGCGATTTGTAGGCGCTGTGCCTCACAGGCAGGTCATGCATTTTCTGGCCGAAGCCAGTGTCTTTGCTGCGCCCTCCCGCATCACACGAGACGGCTGGCAGGAGGCACAGGGGCTGACCATAGCAGAGGCCATGGCCGCAGGCGTTCCTGTGGTGGCCACGAATGTGGGAGGCATCCCTTTCATGGTGCAACACCAGCGAACAGGGCTGCTGGTTCCGCCTCAGTGCCCTGAAAGGCTGGCAGATGCCCTGGAGTTACTGCTCTCAAACTCAAAAATGGCCTTTCAAATGGCAGAGGCAGGGCGCAACTTCATTTTGAACTACTGCGGCCAATCCCGCATAACGGCCTCCTTTGCAGAATTATTTGCGAAGATAACAGGTTAGCCGCCTTGTCCCTCGTTGAACCCCTATTCTGACGGCCTTTTCAGGCCAGGTCAAAAGCACCTCCTTCACAACAGAGGCCATGCCTTTGTGCACCCTGATGCCGTTTATGGCCACAAACCTATCCCCTGTTCGCAACCCCGCATGAAAACCAGGGGAGGTCTCATCCACATAGGAGACCATGGGCATTCCATCTGCATCTATGCCCACGGTCACACCTGTCTGCTCCGCCTTAAAGCGCCTGTAAAACCACGGCCCCTTTTCAAGAATGACGCGCTGCCTGGCATAGTCCAGATACACCACAAAATGCCTGAGAATGGAGTTACCCAGGTTGCCGGCCAGCTCTCCACTGGCATCCATGCCCTTGCCTGGCTCAAGGTGCACGGCCAACATGGCATTTGGTATGGAAAGCCCACCTATTTGCACAGTTGCAAACCGTACCTCTTTTCGCACAAATGCCCCATTTAATCCGCTTGCCGCCCGTTTTATGCCCCTTTTGTGCAATAGGCCGTATTTTTGGGCAAATTTGTAGTAGATACTGGCGCTGGCTGCCCCTGTATCCAGGCTGAACATGCCCTCATATTCGCCATTTAATACCACTGGCAGGCTGAAGGTGTTGTATTTGAGGGGCGCATTTAAAATCACTCCATCGCCTTCATATGAAAAGCTTAAGGGTTCATAAAAGGAGATGAGCTGCCTGGCATAATCGATCTTCACCACAAAACGGGAAAGGAAGTCATATCCCAGAATCCCTGCAACCTTGGGCTCATCAAAGCGTTCTTGAAGGCCCTTGACCGCCAGAATCGTCTGAGGCCCCACTCGCACCCCCTTTACGCCATAGCCCTGAGTCCTTACAAAGGCCAGGTCAAAGTGCTCGCCAAACCCAAATCCCCTTATGCCTGTTTGAGGCTCAAGGCCTAAGGACCGGGCATAGTCCGCATCTATCACCGTGCCCGATGCCCCTGAATCCACTATCCAAGGCCTTGTGTCGCCCGCAATGGTGACAGGCAGACAGATGCTGTCCTCCACCAGTTCAAAGGGTATGTCCTTTGCCATGTTAGCCTGCTCAAAGACAGAGTCCTTTAAGCCCTGTGGCACAGAAAAGTGTGTGGGCTCATAGTCTATGTTGAACTCATTTCGAGAAAGCTCCACTACTATGCGTTTGTCGCGAGGCCGAATATGGGATTCAGTTCTAAAGGGCGTATAGATGCCGTGAGACCACCGATAGTCCGAAAACAAGGTCTGAACCTCCATGTCCGGCTGTCTTTCGATGGTCGTGACCAAAAGGGATGTCTCTGCATCAAAGAAATACCAGGTGACATCGGAGTTGATGCTATTGGTCATCTCCACTACTAAGCACTCCCTGCCATTTACTGGCCTTACACCTTGAAATTTCAGAGAAAACCACGGCGAGTTGCGCTTCAAGTGCTCATAATCCTCCAACAAGGCCCTGACCATGCGGCGCTTTAGGGTATCCTGGTCTCTGTACACCAGGACTTGGCCGTTGGTGTCCTGAAACCAGGTCTGAAACCCGTCATCTCCCTCCACATGGGCAATAATGCCGTAGTCCTCTTCACTGCGATACCTCAAGGGCCTCTCGTACCAGGAGCGCACTTGGCCTTGTAGGCCGTCATAAAGGATAGTACCCTCTGAATAACCGGATTTAATGGCCTGAAGGCGCTTCAGACCGCCTATGGCCTCATAATAGTTAAATAGAATGGCATAGGGGTCTAAACTGGCAGAGGCCTCTTGAAAGAAACACTGCACAAGAAGGATTAGAATGGCAGTCTGAAGATATGTGGTATATTTTATAAATTTCATTTGAGGCATTGCTCCGTGAACAAACAGGAATCAAAGGCTATCATGCCATGAAAAAGACCATTTTGATAGTGGAAGACTCTCAAAAGCTGGCGGACCTCTTTGAACAGGCCCTGTCTCCCATGTATTCCACCATTCAGGCAGGGAATCTAAAGGCCGCCCAGAATGCCATTAACTCCCATGAGGTCCATGGCATTTTATTGGACATACAACTGCCCGATGGCTCTGGCCTTGACCTCATTTCCGCCGCCAAACAAAAGCGGCCCGAGTGTGTGATAGTGGTTGTCACCGCCTTTGGCACCATTCAATTGGCGGTGGAGGCAATGCGCTTGGGCGCAGCGGATTTTCTGGAAAAACCCGTGGACATGGAGGCCTTGCCTCGCATCTTTGCCAAACACTTAGACCTCTTTGACACAGACGAGCTGGTCTTTGCCTCCAAGGCCATGGCAGAAATAGTGGAGACCGCCAGGCGCATAGCTACCCTGCCCTTTCCCATTCTCATCACAGGCGAGACAGGCGTTGGCAAGGACATGTTGGCCAGGTTTCTGCACAGATGCAGCCAGCGCAGGGCATTCATTGCCCTGAACTGCGCCAATCTCACACAGGAATTGACGGACTCCATTCTCTTTGGCCACATAAAGGGCAGCTTCACCGGCGCCACAGAGACCAAAGAGGGCCTGGTCTTTCAAGCCAATGGCGGCACTTTGTTTTTGGATGAGCTCTGTGAACTGCCTCTGCCCATTCAGGCCAAGCTCTTGCGCTTTTTGGACAGCGGCCATTACCTGCCCATTGGAGGCCAAAAGGAGCTAAAAAGCGACGCCCGAGTCATAGCAGCCACCAATCAGGATGTGAAAAGGGCAGTGGAAGAGGGCCGCATGAGACAGGACCTCTATTACCGCCTGGCTGTGATGACCCTGGAGATCCCTCCCCTGCGCAAACGGCCTGAGGACATAAGGCCACTTATTCAGCTGCGCCTTGCCCATTTGAGGCGCATATTAGGCCAGCCGGTGGAGATTACCGAAGAGGCCGTGCAGTTCTTGATGTCCTATGGCTTTCCTGGAAATGTGAGGGAACTCTTCAATCTCCTGGACAGGGCGGCTGCCATGTCTTGTGGCAGAATCAGCCATGACTTTTTGGCAGGGCAGCTCAAGCGCAGCGGGCATTCAGGCCAACAGGCCGAACTTTTGGCAAATTCAGACCAGGACAACACAGAAACAGAGGCAAAGGCCATGACATCACCTCTGCTCTTCAGCCACACTCGCAAGGCCACCGAAGAGCAGGAAAAAAGGCTCATTCAAGAGGCATTGGCCGCCACTCGCTACAACAAGACAGCGGCAGCCAAGCTTCTGGGAGTGAGCTACAAGACGCTGTTGAACAAGCTCAAGAGATATGCACTCATTTAATTAAATCTCTTGGGGCGGCAGCGGTGAAGCATTTGTTCCATGCGGCGCATAACTGCCCTCCCTGGCAGGATGCGCCGCCGGCGCCCTTCATGGCGCCTATTTCACAAACACTCCACCACTGCCGCCCTTGTCGTTCCTACGGAACCTCATGTTCATAATGGGTGCTTTATTCCTTTTTTTCTTTTAATCCTCTTGAGGTAGGATTGACCTGCTGTAATGGCTAAACCGACATTTCTGCCAATAAAAATCGCAGAATTGGCCTTTATCCACTGTTAAACAAAGTTCAAGGGATATCTGGTGTTTTTTAAGCGTCGTTTACGGTTGGGCGTGATGTTCCAGAGGGGCGACTGAAGGAATTGGTATAACTAATCAAAAAATTTGATTAAAAATATTATTCAAGAATGTGACTGTCCTTTTTTTGTTGCTGCGGATCAGATCGCCAAGCTCGCAGGCGCAGGCGTTACCATGCCTCAGGGATGGGTGAGGAGTAAGTTCGGCATACCTGATCCGCAAGATGGTGAGCCTGTGGTGGGCGAGCAGCCCATTAGAGCTGTTGCACCGCAGACCGTGCTCACATTACATGCGACACGTGACACATATCAGACATCTCCAGACATCCTCACACCTGACCCGATTGCACCCATGACAGATCGCATGGACATGGAGACAGCGCCTGTATGGAGAGACATATTAGCTACCATACAGCGCATGGTGGATGAGTCGGAGAGCCTGCCGGCGCTGCGGGATGCACTGCTGGCAGCCTATGGTGATCTGCCTACTGACCAGCTCGCAGACATCATGGCAATCGGATTTGCAGCAGCCAACTTGGCTGGACGTTATGCTGTGTTACAGGAGTCTGGCCAGTGAGTGATGCTGATCTCAGCGCCGTATTTGGTCTTCCGTTCGAGGAGCAGGTAAAGTTTTTCCGTGACAAGCTCGGTGATCTGGTGCCGACTGCCACATGGCGTGACCTCATGCGCGAGGCGCATGACCGTGCCTTCATGGTGGCGGGAGCAGCCAAGGCAGACTTGCTGGCTGATTTGGCTGCTGCTGTGGATAAGGCTATCAGCGATGGTGAGGGGATCGATGCATTCCGCAAGCGTTTCCGTGACATCGTGCAGCGGCACGGCTGGCATGGCTGGACAGGTGAGGGGTCAACTGCAGGCACTAATTGGCGCACGCGTATCATCTACCATACCAATATGAGCACCAGCTATGCAGCTGGTAGGCTATCGCAGCTACAACACTTCCCGATCTGGGTATATCGCCACTCAGGCTCACCACACCCAAGATTGCAGCACAAGGCATGGGATGGTCTTACACTGCCGTCGGATCATCTATTCTGGCAGACTCATTATCCGCCAAATGGTTGGCATTGTGGCTGCCGAGTGGTGGGTGTGAGGACACGGGATGCAGCCGGCAGGGTCGGAGGCCAGCCCGATTATGATGCACCACCAGCAGGCTGGGATCAGCGGGACGCCAAGGGCAATCTCCCTGGCATACCGGAGGGGTGGGACTATATGCCCGGGGGGACATGGCATGTGTGGGACAGACATGCCTACACGCCAGAGTGTCCAACAGTATCGATGCATGGGCGATTATCTACGTGCATCCGCGCAGTAGATGGACAGCGCAGCTATATCGATTTTGGGCGTCAGCGTATTCGTGACATCGATGATATGCTACGCATCGAGGCGCCAGCTCTATTGCCTAAGGCTGCAAGTCGTGAGGCCGCATTGGAGCAGTTGGCAGCCTCGCTGGGAGTGTCAGCGGCGCAGCCACGCCGCTGGATTGATACCGAAGTACCGGCCTTGCCAAGGGTTGTAGTGGATTACAATTATTTGGCGCATATGGTCGAAAAAGACAACGATGCCCGCGAGCGCTACGCCAATTTTATCCTCCCTACGCTCATCACCCCATACGAAGTGTGGTCAACGCTCTACAGCGATGGGACGATCCGTCCCCGCCTCATCAGCTTGTTTCGCGGTAAGCACCAGATCGTCGTAATACTGCGGATAAATAAGGATGGCAGCCTGTTTTATAATGTGATGAACGCAAATGATAAGCGCATTGACGACTTCCGAAGGGGAGAGCTGCTGTATGGGAGATGACCGTCGCCGCTTCAGCAGACATCCCCTTGCCAGGATGGGTAATGCCTCGCTAACGCCGGGCATCTGGTCCTGTCCACCCCGGTTTCGCTCACGGCGACGGTTATAATTAAACAAGATATCACTAATAGCTACGTTGTCAAGCCACCATGCTCACAATCACAGTAGATGACCACAACCTGCGGGATATGCTCGCCCGCCTACAGGGTCGGATATCCGACCTCACCCCTGCCATGCGCAGCATCGGCGAGGAGATGGTGGAGCGCATCAAGCAGAGGTTTGCGAGCTCCACCGCGCCTGACGGTGCCAAGTGGCAGCCCAATACCCCTGCCACCATCGAGGCATACCTGCGCAAGTTCGGCGGGACGCGTAAGAAGGACGGCAGCATATCCAAGCGCGGGCAGCGCATGGCTGCTAACAAGCGCCCGCTCATCGGAGAGACCAAGGCACTATCCACCACCATCTATTATCGTGCCGACTCAAGCTCAGTCACCATCGGCAGCCCCATGCGATATGCCGCCATACATCAGTTTGGCGGACAGGCAGGGAGAGGCCGCAAGGTCACCATCCCAGCCCGACCATATCTCCCTATAGACCAACACGGCAGATGGATAGGGGAAGTGGATCGCCAGGCGGTGTATCAGCAGATTATCGAGTATATCTTGGCCGAGTAGGGGTTAATAACTATTGCCCTATTTTAGGGCTTTTGCCCCAAAAACGATAAATCATATAGGGTGTCGAATTGGCAACCAATGGCAACCCCTTTACGCTCGTTTTAGGGGCATTGTGAGATGTGTGAGCGAACATGATTTCGCAGATGTGGACTGTGCTGAATTGTTTCGGCTTATCTTGATGGCGCAGCTCTGGTTACTATGGCAGCATGTTCACAAGCACCACACTCATTACAGCCTCCTCAACCCCCCTCCAGCCCCCGGATGGCCAAGAGCCGTCCGCCCCGCCGGAATGGGTCATGCTCATTCCGGCTGGGGATTTTTCTGGGAGGGATGGCAGAGGCCCATATCGATTAGATGCCGACGCGGTGCTGGCCGCATATGCCAAGGCGGGCCTCGATCTGCCAATCGACTATGACCATCAGACCCTTAGTGCCGATGCCAAGGCTGGGCCAGTACCTGCCGCCGGCTGGATACAAGAGCTGGATGTCAGGGATGGCGCACTATGGGGCCGAGTCTCATGGACTCCTCGTGCGTCAGAGCTGATCACATCCCGTGAGTATCGATATATATCGCCTGTATTTCGCGTGTCCAAGACAGGCAGCATCCTCTCGTTGGAGGGTGCAGGCCTGACCCATTATCCCAATCTCGATCTCAATCCCATCTCTAACGCCAAAGGAGACAACAATATGGATGATCTATTGGAGCAGCTAAGATACATGCTCAATCTGCCGCTATCAGCCACATCCGACGATGTGGTGGCTGAGCTGCGTAAGATAATGGACAAATTGCAGCAGGCCGAGACCGCTGCACAGTCCCGACAGCCTGATCCTACCCAGTGGGTGCCCATGAGTCAGCATAAGGTGGTTGCCGATGAGTTAGCCCGCTTGCAGGCCGATATCGCAGCCCAGAGGGCCGAGGCTGCTGTGACCGAGGCGATGCGCTCGGGCAAACTCGCACCTGCGCTGAAGGACTGGGCTATGGCATACGCCACACGAGACCCGAATGGATTTGCGGAGTGGACAGATAAGGCCCCTGTGATAGTGTCATCGGATACCAAGCCGACGGCACACAGTAGCTCCGCAACGGACATACTGACAGACGAGGATCGCATCGCATGTGCCCTGCTGGGCATGAGCGAAGCGGATTTCGCCGCACACAAGCAGACTATTATTAAGGAGTAAGATATGGCCATAATCACACCAGCACTCGTTACATCACTACGCACCGGATTTAGCAAGGCGTTCCAGGACGCACTCACCAATACACCAACTGACTGGGAGCGCATAGCCACTCGTGTGCCGTCCACATCCGCGAGCAACACCTACGGCTGGCTCAACCAGTTCCCCAAGCTCAGGGAGTGGGTGGGAGACCGTGTGGTCAAGGATATGGCGGCGCAGGCATATCAGGTCCAGAACAAGCTGTTTGAAGCCACAGTAGGTGTGAAGCGCACAGACATTGAGGACGACAACGTGGGTGTCTATACACCGCTGTTTGCCGAGATGGGGCGAGCTGCTGCTGCCCATGCAGATGAGTTGGTCTATAACCTGCTTGCAGCAGGGGATACCAGCCTATGTTATGACGGGCAGAATTATTTCGATGTCGATCACCCTGTCTATCCCAATGTGGATGGGACAGGCACCCCGACGTTGGTGTCCAACTATAATAATGGCGGCGCATCGCCAGGGCAGGCATGGTATCTGTTGGATTGTAGTAGAGCCCTCAAGCCATTGATCTTCCAAGAACGCACCAAGCCAGAGCTGGAGTCCATGACCGCCACCAATGACGAGGGCGTGTTCGTAAGGGACGAGTATCGCTATGGCGTGAGATATCGCTGCAATGCAGGGTTTGGCTTCTGGCAGCTCGCATACAAGTCCAAGGCCGAGCTCAATGATGTCAATTTCAATGCCGCATACACCGCCATGATGCAGGTCAAGGCAGATGGCAGGCGTCCCATGGGGATCAAGCCCACACACCTGGTGGTGCCTCCGAGCCTGCGTGCATCGGCGATCGCTCTCATCGAGGCACAGCTCACTACTGACGGGGCCAGCAATCCAAACTATAAGGCTGTCGAGGTGATAGTGTCACCATGGCTAAGCTAACACGCAAGGTGGATGATGCTGCATCCGACAGCATACTCCTGCAGGTGCGGACTAAGGCAGCATATGGCGATATAAGGCGTTATCGCTCCCAGCTCGGCCCGTTTGGGGCGACCCCAATAGTGGTGCGTGTTACGCCAGAGCAGGCGGATATGCTTCGGTCCGATCCACTGTTGATCGTGGAGGATGTGCAATAATGCCCTATGCCACGCTCGCCGACATGGAGGCTCGATATGGCATAGAGGAGATCATCGCCCGCACAAACCGCACAGATGGAGCGGGAGTGGATACTGTGGTGTTGGATCGAGCGCTGCAGGATGCAGATGCCGAGATCGATGCGTATCTATCCACTCGTTATGCCTTACCACTCCCTGCTGTGCCCAAGATACTTGTCCGCATTGCATGCGACATTGCACGGTATCACCTGTGGCAGGAGATGGCATCGGATGAGGTGAGGAGACGGTATGAGGATGCGATACGACTCCTCGGCAATATCGCCAAGGGTCTCATCAGCCTTGGTATAGATGCCAATCAGCCCAAGCCTGTCCTGTCCAGCGCTGCTGCACAGACAGGCAGCCCGCCTGTGTTTAGCCGAGACGCCACCGGAGGATATTGATGCTGGAGATTGAGCCGCTCATTCGACAGCGATTGCAGGATATACCAGGTCTCATCGGCGGTGTGCATGGCATCGCCGATCTCACCATGGATATACAGACCGCAGCAGGCAAGCGTCTGCCAGCCATATTCGCGGGCTGCGATGGCTATCGCGTGGTGGACGACTCATCGCCTGGGGCAGTCCGAGTGGCGGTGCGCTGGCTCGTGATCGTAGCTGTGCGACAGGTGGCGGATGTGGTAGGAGGCACAGATGCCCGTGCCGCAGTGTCGGATATAGCTACAGAGGTGATGTCACGGCTATATCGATGGCAGCCCACGCCACAGCACCAGCCCATGATGCCCATACAGCCTCCACCACCGGAATATGCGAGCGGATTGTTACTGCTACCGATGGCGTACGAGAGCTATAAGATCATATTGTGCAGACAGGAGTAGATATGGATTGTCAAGGCTATTGCGAGATGTG
>Ga0067045_1003124_pt1 | contig 29244 bp, 29 predicted proteins | sample TerdegcTABiofilm_FD_59184 | JGI IMG/M metagenome (GOLD analysis project Ga0067045, IMG submission 59184) | Combined Assembly of (Gp0054472, Gp0054536) Wastewater bioreactor microbial communities from Singapore -Terephthalate degrading...
CTGGGCTGCATGGGGATGTCGGAATTCTACGGGCCGCGCGACGAGGCGGAGTCCGTCGCCACGATCCACCGGGCCCTCGACAGGGGCCTGAATTTCCTCGACACGGCGGACGTCTACGGGCCCTTCACGAACGAGGAACTCGTCGGCCGGGCCATCCGCGGCCGCAGGCGGGAGGTGTTCCTGGCCACGAAGTTCGGAATCCTCCGAAGCGCCGACCCCCACTACCGCGGGGTCTGCGGCAGGCCCGACTACGTGCGCTCGGCCTGCGAGGCGAGCCTGAGGCGCCTCGGCGTCGACGTCATCGACCTGTACTACCAGCACCGCGTGGATCCGGAGGTCCCCATCGAGGAGACCATCGGCGCCATGGCCGAACTGGTGAAGGAAGGGAAGGTGCGGTTCCTCGGCCTCTCCGAGGCGGGCCCGCAGACGATCCGCAGGGCCCACGCCGTGCACCCGATCACGGCCCTCCAGAGCGAGTACTCCCTGTGGACGCGGGATCACGAGGACGGGGCCCTTCCGGTCTGCCGGGAGCTCGGGATCGGGTTTGTGGCATACAGCCCTCTCGGGCGGGGGTTCCTGACGGGGACGATCACGGTGCCCGACGACCTGGCAGCCGACGATTTCCGGCGAACCAACCCGCGGTTCCAGGAGGAGAACTTCCGAAAGAACCTCGCGCTGGCCGGTCTCATCCGGCAGATGGCCGCCGGCAAGGGGTGCACGGCGGCGCAGCTTGCGCTTTCCTGGGTGCTTTCCCGGGGCGAGGATATCATCCCCATTCCCGGGACGAAGCGCCGCAAATGGCTGGAGGAGAATATCTCGGCCCTCGACGTGACCCTCACGGAAGAGGACCGGCTGCGCCTCGAGGCGATCGCCCCGAGGGGCGTCGCCGCCGGCGAGCGCTACGGCGAGGCCATGATGAGCCTCCTGCGAAAGGCCACCTGAGAGACGGGGCGCGCGGGGAAAGGGGAAGGACCATGCCGATGACACGGGAGGAAGCCCTGGCGCTTCTCGGGCAGTACATCCGCAACGAGAGGATGATCGCGCACAGCCTCGCATCGGAGGCGGTGATGCGGGCCCTGGCGCGCAGGCTGGGCAGGGACGAGGAGCGGTGGGGCCTGGCGGGCCTGCTCCATGACCTGGACGTGGAGCTCTGCAACGCCGACCTCGACGTCCACGGCCTCGAGTCGGAGCGGATCCTGAGGGAGAAGGGCCTCGACGCGGACATCATCGACGCCATCCGGATGCACAACGAGAAGGCCGCCGGGTCGGGGCGGAGCACCGAGTTTCAGCACGCGCTGGCGGCGGGCGAGACGATCACGGGCCTCATCCTCGCCGCCGCCATGGTCACCCCCGACAGGAAACTCGCCTCCGTGAAGGCGAAGTCGGTCCTGAAGCGCATGAAGGAGAAGGCCTTCGCCGCCTCGGTGAACCGCGAGAACATCCGCGAGTGCGAGAGGATCGGGATCCCTCTGGAGGAGTTCGTCGAGCTCTCCCTGCAGGCGATGGGGGAAATCGGCGACCGGTTGGGGCTTTAGCGTTTTACCGGGAACCCGTCCGAGCTGTGCCCCTGTGCTCATTCTCTTCCATCGAGGGCGCGAAGAGCGGAAGAGCGGACAAGAAGAAGCAAATGAATTTGGAATCCGCTCTTCTGCTCGTCCTCACTTCCCAACTTCACACGACCGGTGATCAGGGGCCGGCGGGGGTAGGAAAATAGAGGCGGACTCGAGGCCGATCCGAATGAAACGAGGAGGGCCCTCTCGAAACCCCTCGGAGAAGGCCCCCCTGCTATGGTGACATCCCGTCGGGCCGCGCGCACCCTCGGGGGATGGTCGCGATGTCGCCGGGACGGCGTGAACGACGCCCTCGCCTGTGATGCAAACGCGGGGGCTGCATTCGGGATCGTGGATGGCGTCGTCGTGATGTGGAATGAAACGTCCGTTTCAACGGCCGGCGCCCGATAGGGCGAAGAGAGCCGGCTGAGTGTCGGAAACCGATCGGTTCAGAGTGGAAAGGAAAAACCCGGGTTCGGGGTGGAGAAGCGGTTCGCAATCCGTCGAATCTCGTACTACTATGAAAACACCCCCGCGATATCCTGTCAAGCGATCTTTTTGACCGCGGCGCCGTCGCGTTCGGCCCCGCGGCTCCCTCTTGAACCCGATCAGCCTCTCCGGGCACGGAAACCCGGGATGGAGCGATGAACATGGCACACACTCGACGGCGTACGTGGCTGGTTGCGGCCCTGGCGGCCGCGCTTCTGGCGTCGCCCGCATCGGGCTCTGGATCGAAGGACATTGCCCTCCCCAAGCGCCCCGCCTCCGCGCAGGCGGACCTGGTGCAGGCGCTGGAGAACCGGAAATCCGTGCGCGATTACCGGCAGGAGCGCCTCGCCGTGCAGGACCTGTCAGCCGTTCTCTGGGCTGCAAACGGCGTGAACCGCGACTACGGAAGGCGCACGGCCCCGTCGGCCTTCGGCAACGAGTACATCGAGATCTACGTCGTGGGCGATGACGGGGTCTGGCGCTACGACGCGCCGGCCCACCGCCTGAGGGCCGCCGGCCCGGCCGGCCTCAAGGGGCGCCTCACGAGCCAGCGCTTCGTCGGGCGGGCGTCCCACGTGCTCGTGTTCGTCGCCGACCCGGGGAAATTCCCGGGCTTCTTCACCAGCGGCGAGGAGCGGCTGCGCTGGGCCCATGCCACCGCCGGGGCCATCGCCCAGAACGTCTACCTCATGGCGGCGGCCCGGGGGATCGGGACGTGCCTCGTGGCGGGCGTCGACGGGGACGCGATCCGAAAGGGGCTGGGCCTTCCGTCCGATGCGATCCCCCTCTACGTGATGCCGCTGGGGTACGAAGAACGGTAGGGAGGGGATCTCATGAAGCGGAAGCGTTTTGTCGACCTGAGCATCGCCATCGAGTCGGGACTGCCCTGCGACCCGGCCTTCATGGTCCCGAAAATCGAATACGTCGGCCACGGGCAGGGTGCCGAACAGATGAAGGACTTCTTCGCCGGCGTGAGGAAGGAGCAACTGCCCGGCGGGCTCGGCTGGGCGCTCGAATTCGTCCACCTCACGACCCACAGCGGCACCCATCTGGACGCCCCGTGGCACTACCACCCCACCATGGACGGCGGCAAGCGGGCCGTCACGATCGACGAGATTCCCCTGGAGTGGTGCATGGGGGACGGGGTCGTCCTGGACTTCCGGCGCAAGGCGGACGGCGAGCGCATCACCGCGGCGGACATCCGGGGGGCCCTCGAGAAGATCCGCTACGAGGTCAAGCCCCTCGACATCGTCCTCATCCGGACGGGAGCCGATGCGGCCTGGGGCACTCCGGAGTACCTCGTGAAGGGGCCGGGGATGGATCGTGAAAGCACCCTGTGGCTGCTGGAAAAGGGCGTCAGGGTCGTCGGCATCGACGCGTGGAGCTGGGATCGGCCGTTGCCCTTCCTGGCCGAGGAGTTCAGGCGAACCGGGGATGCGCGGGTCATCTGGGAAGCCCACTTCGCCGGGATCGAGATCGGGTACTGCCACATGGAAAAGATGGCGAACCTCGCCGCCATCGGCCGGCCCCACGGGTTCACGGTCTGCTGCTTCCCCGTGAAGGTCAAGGGGGCGAGCGCGGGGTGGTGCAGGCCGGTGGCCATCATTGAATGCTGACCGGCTGGTGATCGGATGCGCATCCCGTCTTTGTGCTGCGATCGTCTACCGGCTTGTCGCTTGTGAAGTTAGGAAGAGCGGAAGTGAGGAAGAGCGGAAAAGATACAGGATTCTGCAATCCACGCCTAACATCCGCTCTTCATAGCTTCCTAACTTCCGTCTCTTCAGGGGGCCTTGCATCGGAACCTTTTTGACCAGCCGGGGGAGACCCTGCGCCGGCCCCTTGCCCGTGCGCTGGAAACGGGCCCTGACAAGTGCAATTGTTTTGAGACACGGAATGTGCTAAGGGAGCGGCAATGCGTCCGCGCCGCGGGCGGCCACGAGAGGAGACGGGATCGAAATGAACGACACGACACAGCGGAAAGTCAAGGTTAACCTCCAGAACCTGTACAGGGAGGAGATGTACACGGACATGCGCACGGCGGCCCTCCGCCAGCTCACACCCGTCAAGCCCAACGGGGAAATCGACAAGACCCGGAAGTACGTCTTCGTGGGGCAGACCAACATCATGTCCCCCCAGGGGCCGCTGCCGGTGCAGTTCCCCATCGATGCCAAGAACCTCCAGGAGGCCGCCGAGAAGTTCCCCGAGGTCATGGACCAGTTCCTGACGAAGCTGGCCGAGGAGATCAAGGAGGCGCAGCGCCAGGAGCAGTCCCGCATCATCGTGCCGGAGGGCAACCTCGCGGACCCGAAGATCATTCTGAAGTAAGGGTTCGGCGGTCAGGGTACCGGGTACAGGGTAAAGAAACAAATCTTCTTCCATCCCTGAACCCTGGACCCTGAACCCCGCCATCTGACTGGACAGGACAGACGGACATGCTCGACCGTGAAGAAACAATTGCGGCGCTGTCCCGCTGGAACGACGCCTGGAACGACCACGACCTCGACCGGGTCATGGATCTCCTGCACGACGAGGTGGTGTTCGAGAACTGGACCGGCGGGCGCGTGGAGGGAAAGGAAGCCCTCCGGAAGGCCTGGGCGCCCTGGTTTGCGAATCACGGCGGCTTCCGCTTCACCACGGAGGACCTCTTCGTCGACGAGAAGGCCGGCAAGGTCCTCTTCCGGTGGACGCTCGACTGGCCGTCTTGCGAGAAGGGCCGCGAGGGAGAGCCCGAGCGGCGCCGCGGCGTCGACGTGATGCACTTCCGGGACGGCAGGATCGCCGAGAAGTACACCTACTCCAAGACCACCCTCGAGATCGGCGGCAGGCGCGTGAAGCTCTCCGCCGGGCCGCCCCGGGACTGACCCCCCGCACACCCGGATGAACCCCTGCACGGATCAGCGCCGCCGGTTGCGCAGGTCTCGCCCTCGNGTNGCGGCGAACAGCAGGGCGATGTTCGCGACGATGAGNGCCAGCAGGGCGCTCGAGAAGAGGTACACGGTCCCCAGCGACCAGCGGGNCGAGACCCAGCCGACGAGGTAAACGGCCAGNGCGCCCACGCCGAAGATGAGGATCGCCGCCAGGCCGTACCCCGTGCTTCGCCGGCGGGGCGGGGTCAAGGAGGCGATGAGGCTGTTTTCGACGGGCTGGATCCCCAGGGCGAAGAAGACGTAGGCCGCCGCCGCGGCCACCAGGGCCTGTTCCGTCAGGAACGCCATCAGGAGCGCCAGGGGGAGGATGGCGGCATTGAAGGCGAGGTAGAGGCGTTTGAGCTCGTGGCGGTCGGCGATCCGGCCCCCCCAGAGCTGGCCGAAGATCCCCGCAACGTAGATCAGCGACGTGAGCGAGGCGGCGGCCATCGTTGTGGTGGCGGCCGCGACGGGGAGGTTCAACAGATCGTGCAGGGCCGAGGCGAGGAAGCCCGCCTTGAACTCGAGAAAGGCGGGCAGGGCGACGATGTTGATCCGGTAGACGAGCCCCCCCAGGGTGACGATCCAGAAGAAGAGGACGACCGTGCCGAGCGCGAAGCCGTTGGCGGCGCCCCCACCAGGGCCGCCCGCGGTGCCGTCGTGCCCGACGGGGGCCTCGTCGATGTGCACGAAGAGCAGCGCCGCGCCCCACAGGAAGCTGACGGCGCCCATCNCGGCGTAGGCCANCNTCCAGCCCGCCAGCCAGTTCATGAGACCCGCGAGAAAGGGGCCCGCGATGAGGCCCGCGGTCCCGGCCACGCTGAAGATCCCCAGNGCGGTCCCCCGGTTCTTTGCCCCGNGTGAGATGAGGCCCATGCCGGCCGGGTGGCAGATGCAGGAGAAGGCCCCGATCAGCGCAAGCGAACCCATGATCCCCGGGGGGGTTGTCGAGAGGGCCGTGAGGAGGGAGCCGGCGGCGCAGCCGAAAAAGCCGATCACGAGGGCCAGCCGGTTGCTCGTGCGATCGGCGAAAACGCCCCAGGGAAGGGCTCCGAGGCCGAACAGGAGGTACATCGGGAAGCCCAGGGCGAGGACGTCCCTGAGCTCCATCCCCAGCGAGAGCGTCAGCGGGATGGCAAGCGCGGGGAAGGCGATCTCGTAGAAGTGGAAGAGGAAGTGAGACGCCACGGGGAAGAGGAGGATCTTTTTCTCGTTGTCCATGGTTTCGCCGCCTCATGGGACCATACGGGAGAGGCCCCGAAAAAGCAAGGCGCACGAGCGTTGAAAACGCTTCCCACCGGGGAGTCGGTCGTGTATGATCGGGTCCTCCGGGCAAGGGACGGCATCCCCATGGACAGGGAACAACGGAAAAAACGGGTTGCCCTTCTGTCGGTCTTCTCGAATGCGACGCTTGTCGCNTTGAAGCTCGCCGTGGGGCTTGCGATCGGAGCCGTCTCCGTCCTTTCCGAGGCCATCCATTCCGCCGTCGATCTCGTCGCCTCGGGCATCGCCTGGTATTCCGTCCGCACCTCCGGCATCCCCGCCGACCGGGAGCACCCCTACGGGCACGGCAAGATCGAGAACGTCTCGGGTACCGTCGAGGCCCTCCTGATCTTCCTGGCCGCCGGGTGGATCGTCTACGAAGCCGTGGGGAAAATCATCCGCCCCGAACCCCTCGAGATGGCCTCTTGGGGAGCGGCCGTCATGCTCCTGTCGGCCGCGGTCAACACCGCCGTCTCGCGAAAGCTGTTCCAGGTGGGCAGGGAGACGGATTCGGTGGCCCTCATCGCAGACGGGTGGCACCTGCGGACCGACGTGTACACCTCGACGGGGGTCATGGCGGGACTGGGCGCCATCTGGGCCGCGTCGCACGTCGCCCCCGGCGTGGACCTCAACTGGGTGGACCCCGTCGCCGCCCTCGGCGTGGCCGCCCTGATCGTCAAGGCGGCATGGGACCTGACGAGGCGGTCGGCCCGGGACCTTCTCGACGCGCGGCTGCCGGGCGACGAGGTCGCCCGGGTAGAAGCCCTGATCCGGAATCACCGACCCGTCGTGAAGGGTTTCCACCAGCTGCGGACCCGCAAGTCCGGGCATTTTCGCTTCGTCGAATTCCACGTCAAGGTGGACCCCGCGATGACCGTCGAGGCATCCCACCGCATCACGCAGGAGCTTGCCGGGGAGATCCGCGGGCACTTCCCCGGTGCGAGCGTCACGATCCACATCGAGCCCTGCGACGGCTCCTGCAGCGATCGGTGCATCGAGGGCTGCCTGCTGGACGAGGCGCAGCGGGGCTCCGCATCGGCCCGCAGGGAGGCGGGCGGGGCTCCGCCGGCCGGCTGACGGGGCGCCGCGGTCCGTGGTTCCCTTCCCGGCGGAATTCTGATACCCTGTCGGCGTGCGAAGGACGACCCGGAGGGGGTAGAGATGAGACGAAACGCTGTTGCAGCCTTGCTGACGATCCTCACGGTTCTGGTTTCCGGCTGTGCCTCCCTGTTCTGGATGGGGGAGAAGCCGCGCGTCGACATCGTGAACATCACCCCGAAGGAAATGCGGCTCCTGGAACAGACGTTCCTCATGGAGCTGCGGATCCAGAACCCCACGGACAAGGACCTGGAGGTCAACGGCCTGTCCTTCGAACTCGAGATCAACGGGCAGCCCTTCGCCCGGGGTGTATCCAACCAGAGTGCAAAGGTCGAACGCCTGAGCACGAAGGTCGTCCAGGTCGAGGCCTACACGGGGCTCACCAGCCTCCTGCGGCAGCTGTCGGAGGCAAGGAAGGGCAGCTACACCTCGGGGTTCACCTACCGGCTCAGGGGGTCCGTGCACACGGGAGCCCCGTCCTTCCGCATCCCCTTCGACGAAACGGGCGAATTCAAGTGATGCCGTTCCAGGCTGCCGGTTCCCGCGGGCCGTCCCGCCGCCCGGCCGCCTGAGCCGTCCGCCTCGCCTTGCTGCCGTCATCGGGTTCCCCTTGCCCGTCCGCCGCCTCTCCGCCCCGAGGGGGTCGTTCTCCCGGGGCGTCCCGACGGCGAGCCCTCAACTAAAACGAAAATCGACCGACAAGTAACAGTGGATTCTCTTCCGGGGCGGACGGGTATGCCGATGCAACCCCCTGCCTGCGGCGGACAACGGAGCGCAGAAGATGCTGAACGTCCTCATCGGCCTCATCCTGGTCCTGCTGTTCTTTGTCGTCCTCTTCTTCCAGCGGCTCCGGGAGGCCCTGCACACCGGCGGCATGGCCGTCCTGCTGGCGATCCTACTCGGGTTGTCCGGCACGGCCGCCTGGCTGGGGTTTACGGACAGCGGCAGGCCCGCGAAGCGGACCGCCCCGCTCCCGGCAGGCAAGGGGGCCCCGCCGGCGCCCGAGGCCCCTGTGCAGACGATCGTCGTCCCCGGCGATTCGGGCCCCTGGGCGCCCGCAAGGGAGGCCCCGGCGGGCGAGGGGACACTGAGCGTGCAGGAGATTTACGAACGGGTCAGCCCGTCCGTCGTGGTGGTCTACAACCTGAACGAGGCCGGGCAGGTGCGGGGGCACGGGACGGGGTTTTTCATCGATCCCTGGGGGATGGTCGCCACGAACTACCATGTCGTGGAGGGGGCGTCGTCCCTGAGGATCAAAACGAAAAGCGGCGCGACGATGGACATCCGGGGCATTGCCGCCTCGGATGCGGAGAACGACGTCGTGATCCTCTCCGCGATCCTGCCCGTCGACAGCATTCAAACCCTGCGGATGACGACGTCCCTGCCGAAGGTGGGCGACAAGATCGTCGTGATCGGCACCCCCTATCACCCCCAGCTCGCGCAGACCATCACCGACGGGCTCGTCTCCGCGATTCGGCCGGTGCCGGGCGGCAGGCGGCTCATCCAGATCTCGGCCCCGATCTCCCCGGGCTCGAGCGGGAGCCCCGTGGTGAACTTGAAGGGGGACGTCGTCGGCATCGCGACGCGGGTCCACCGCCAGGCCTCCCACATCGGGATCGCCGTGCCGGGGGAGATCCTCTCGGGCCTTACCCTCTCCAGCCCGTTTCCCGTGGCGAAGCTGCCCGTGGTCTACGCCGGGCAGGCCCTGCCGGTCGAGCCGGCGCCGCAGCCCGGGGACGCGCAGCGCAGGCTGGAACAGGAGAGGCAGCGGGCCCTGGAGCAGCAGGCCCGCATCCAGGAGGAACACCGGAAGTGGCGCGCGCAGCAGATCGGTGAGGCGACCGACCTGCTCGACAAGGCGAGGCACAACCTGAGTTTCGACCGCTACGACCTGGCCTTCAGCCAGTTCGAAAAGGCCCTCCAGATCTTCAGGGGCATCGGGGAGACGCAGGGCATGATCGTCTGCCTCGAGCAGATGGGCGGGATCCTGCACAAGAAGGGCCGCGGCGATCTCGCCCAGGAATATTTGCGTCAGGCCGCAGCGCTCCGGGGGCGGCTCTAAGGGGCGGCGCCGGTGTCGTGACCCGCCAACCCCTGATTTTTCCCTCAATTTCCGCCGAAAAGAGCCGATACCCTGTATGCGGGGCCGCCCTTCGATGACCCCGCGGATCATGCTTCTGGACGGGGGACCCGGATGATCGTCGTCGCATCGTTCTTTCTCGTTGCACTCCTGCTCGCCGTGCTGTTTTACCGGAGGCTCCGGGAGTCCTTCAGCCGGCGGTCCCTGTTCTTCCTCGGCGCCGTCCTGGCCTTCGTCTCCTTCGCCTTCGCCTACAGCGATTATCTCCTCCTGCGCCAGGCCATCGAGGTGTCGCAGAAGCCCTCCATCGTGATCCGGGGACCGTTCTACATCACGATCCTGCTCACCGTTCTGTTCTACCGCAGGCTCCGGAAGCTGCTGCGCCGCCGCGTCGTCCTGTCGATCGTCATCGTGCTGGGCGTCATCACGAGCGGCGTCGCCGGCTACCATTTCACGGCGCTGCGCGAATACCTCAGCGGAAGCCGCGAGTACCAGTTCGCCAAGCGCGTGAAGAACGCCGCCCAGAGGGCCGTCGTGAAGGTGACAAGGCCCCCGGAACCCTCGGTTTACGCGTTGTCCAATCAGGACATCCACCGGAGAGCGGCTCCCTCCATCGTGCTCGTGAGCTGCCCCGGAAAGGGCTACGGAACGGGGTTCTTCTACGGCGGCAACGGGGTGGTGGCCACCAATCACCACGTGATGAGGGGGGTGGATCATGCCGAGATCGTCACGCAGAACGGCCGGCGCTACCCCGTTCACGGCATCGTGGCCGAGGACCCGGCCCACGACCTGATCCTGCTCGCGACGGGCATCCCCCCGTCCGAGGCGAGAGGCCTTCCCGTGAACCCCGCCGCCGTCGATCCCGGCGACCGCGTCGTCGTCGTGAGCCGGCACAAGGTCTTCACCGATGCGCTCGCCGAAGGCACCGTGTCCCCCGTCCCCATCCCCCCGTGGATGGGGATCCGGCTCGCCTCCCCCCTGACCTACGGGGCAAGCGGCAGCCCCGTGTTCAACTCGCGGGGCGAGGTGATCGCCGTCATCTGGGCGGGCGACCGGAAGGACAACCTGACGGGGTTCGCCGTCCCGGCGGCGAGGCTCTCGGCGCTTGCCGCGCGTCAGCCCTACCCGCTCACGCAGATCAACGTCTCGGAGACCCTCGACACGAACATCCTCGCCACGTCCGCCGCGGTAAACGCCCCCCCCCGCAGCAGTGAGAAGGGGCGCCTTGCGCTCGACCCCGGCCCCGGTTGGAATCCATTTCAAGCCAGGGACACCGCGCGGGGACGGGGTTCTGGATGGGAGAAACGCCCTCTCCCCTCGCGGGAGTCGTCACCCCCCCTTGATCCCCTCCCGATCTGCAGCAGGCTGACGGACGCGACGACGACGAAGGCGCCGGCGATCTGCCAGGGGCTCCTCGCCTCGCCGAGGAACAGGAAGGCGAGCACGGCGGCGGCGATGGGCTGCAGCGTGGCGGTGATGCCGGCGTGCGTGGCGCGGATCAGGCGCAGGCCCTTGTTGTAGAGCCCCAGCGAAACCGCCGTGCCCGCGATGCTGATGAACAGGATCCAGAACCACTGGAGGGCATCGTAGGATCGGGTCAGCCCCTCGAGGGGCTCGGGCAGGAGGTTGCAGACCGCCGCGGAGAAGAGGGAGGCATAGAAGAGGACCGTCCAGGGCCTGTGCCGGCGGAGGGCCGACTCGCTCAGGACGGTGTACCCCGACAGGAACGCCGCGGCGGCAAGCCCGCCCGCGATCCCCGCCCGGTTGAGGCTGAGCAGATCGAGCGAGTAGGCCCCGACGGCCAGGTAGCAGCCGATGCCGGAGCCGACGATGGCCAGCCCGGTCGCCGGGGAATGCCGCTCCCGGCGGAAGGCCAGGGCATAGGGTGCGACGAGCACCGGCGACTGGTACTGCAGGAGGATCGCCGCCGCCACCTGGATCTTGCTGATGGCGTAGAAGTACGTGACCATGGTCGCCGCCAGCACGAAGCCCAGGAGGATAAAACGGGGCAGGCTCTGCCGCGGGATGCGCAGGCAGGACGGGTCGGCCGACGCCAGCCATGCCAGGAGAACCGCCGAGGCGATGACCGTGCGGATCTGCACGAGCTGACAGGGGGTGACGCCCCCGAGGAAGAGGAACCTGGAAGCCGTTCCCGCGGACCCCGGATTTTCTTTGAGTCCTTCAAATCCTGGGCGAGCTGTGGTAGGGAGAGAACTACGTTCCTTTGCCCCGTTTCGCAACCCTTCAATTCTCCGGGGGGGGGGTCTCGACATGGCCCGACGGAAGCAGCCGGCCGGCAGGATCGATCTCAAGGCGCTCGACGCATCGGAGATCAGGGTGCGCCTGAAGGAGGTGGGCCCCGTGGCGGAGATACGGCTCACCCGGGCGAACCTGCCGCTCTTCGAGGAGGACGAATTCGAGCTCTCCCTGGCCTGGGGAGGCCAGCGGAAAAAGTTCAAGATCCCCGTCAGGGAGGGACGGCCGCTCTTCGGGGCGCTGCCCGACTCGGTGACGCCGCTTGCCGACCGCAGGCCGCAGAAGGGGAGCGAAACCCTCATCCGCGAACTGACCCTGGCCGGCGCCGCCGGCGAGGCGACCTTCCCCATGAGCTGGGGGTACGCCGTCCCCGAGGAGTGGAAGCCCCTCGAGACGGTGTACAACCGGGTCATCGAGATGGCGAGGACCTACAGCGGCTGGCAGGTGTTCTAGGCGGGGGATGTCCCCGGGAGGAAACGGGGCGGCGGGGCATTTCCTTACTTGAAGAGCCTCGTGAACCTGTCCGTGACGGAGCGGGTCCCTTTTTCGGCAGTCCTGCGGGCCTCCAGGAGGCTGCGGTTGAGCGAGTCCGTGACGATGGGCATCGTCAGCCGGTCTTGGAGGGCGTCGAGGATCCGGCCGAACACGGCCGACGGTTCGGCCCCGTCCCTGCCGACGTTGCGCAGGTGCATGTCGGGGATCGCCGCAGTGGCGGCCCCCGAGGGCAGATCCGGGGTGTACAGCGTGACGCGCCCGCCTCTCACGATGAACTCGCGGATCACCAGTTTCTTCCCCGGTCTCTTCTCGTTTGTCTTCTCGGGGTCCGGCCCCGCCTCTTTCGCCTTCTGCCCGGCGTGCTTCGCGATGGCCCTGAAGTTGTCCGTGCCGCCCCGCTTCTCGTAGACGATGTCGGGCTGGACGACCTCGATGCGCTTCACGACGACCGTGTCCCGCAGAAGCGAGTCGATTTCCAGGTCCACGGCGATGGAGGCGGCCTGCGCCGCGTGGGCGGATCGGTACCCCCGCGGGTTGCCAAGATGGAAGTTTGTCACCGTCGCCTCGCCGGAGAGGAAGGAGACGCGCACGTCGTCGATCCGGATCCCCGTGCCCGTGATCTCGGGCCCGTAGGTGTTGATGGCCTTCGTGATGAACGAATCCAGCCGGGCGGTGACGATGAAAACGGCGAGGACGATCGCAGCGGCCGCGATGCCGGCCGTCATGAGCGGCTTTTTCATTCCGATGTCACCCTATACGGTCTTCCTGTCTTTTTTTCAGTATATCGGACAATTCCTCCCGTACTCAAGGGATCTCCGCCGGCAGGCGCCCGGTAACAAAACCGTGACGCGGTCTCCCGGCCGTCTCGAGCTGAACTCCTTGAAGACAAAGGAAAATTCCGGTTTACTTTGCGCTTGCGTTGACCGGGGCAACCTTCTATAATCGCCACCGTTTCCAACGGCTCCCGGCCCTGCCGTGGCTCCCGTCGAATCAAACCAAAAAAAGGAGAGGCGACATATGAAGAAGAAGACCTGGACGCTCATGATCGTCACGGTCGTCGCGGCGGCGTTTCTGGCCACGCCCTGCCTCGCGAAGACCACCTGGAACGCAAACTCGGTATGGCCCCCGAAGAACCATCACAGCGTGGGTCTCGCGGAGTTCTCCGAGAAGGTGAAGAAGGCCACCAACGGCGAACTGGAACTGGTGGTGAGCACCGGGGGCGCCCTGGGCTACAAGGGCCCCGAACTGCTCAAGGTCGTCCGGGACGGACTCCTCCCCGTCTCCGACATGCTCATCAGCGGTGTGGCGGGCGACGAGAAGGTCTTCCAGATCGTTACCCTTCCCTTCCTGTGCAGGGATTTCGGGGAGCTCAAGACCCTGATCGACATTGCGCGGCCTTCCTTCGAGAAGGCGGCGGAGGGCAAGTGGAAGCAGAAGATCCTCTACATCGCCCCCTGGCCCGGCGCCGGTCTCTGGACCAAGAAGAAGATCACGACCCTCGAGGAGATGAAGGGCCTCAAGACCCGTACCTACGACAAGAACGGAGCCCTCGTGATGGAGGCCGTCGGGGCGACCCCCCTGGCGCTGCCCTTCAGCGAGGTGTACACCTCCCTGCAGACGGGTGTCATCGACTCCGTCATGACCTCCTCCCCCACCGCCGTGGACGCCAAGTTCTGGGAAGTGCTGAAGTACTATCAGCCCCTCAACATCACCATCGCCACGAACATGGTCACCGTCAACCTGGCCGCCTTCCGCAAGCTCCCCAAGGCCCACCAGGACGCCCTGGTGAAGGCCGGCAAGGAGATGGAGGCCTCCATGTGGCAGAAGGTGCCGCAGATCGACAAGGAGCAGGAAGGCATCAGCAACAAGAACGGCATCGAGACGGTGAAGCCCTCGAAGAAGCTCATCGCCGATCTCGAGAAGATCACGGAGAAGATCCGCGCCGACTGGCTGAAGGACGCCCCGGCGGAGGGCAAGAAGATCTACTCCGACTACATGAAGAAGGTGAAGCGGTAGCCGGCCGCCGCTGAAGAAACGGACGACGGGGACCCCGGGGCTCGTTTCCGGGGTCCTTCGTCATCCGGGTGCAGGCGGGCAGGGGACGGGGCATGAAAAGGATCATCAACCTCATCGACGCGCTCTCCGGATTCGGCGGGTGGACGGCGGGAACGTTCATGGCCGTCGCGCTGGCGGTTTCCGTTGCCGAGATCGTGGTCCGCGGCGGATTCGACGCCACGCTGTACGTCGCCGACGAGTACACGGGCTACCTGATGGCCATGCTCACCTTCATGGGACTCGCCTACACGCTGCGGGAGCGCGGCCACATCCGCATGATGTTCCTGCCTCACATCATCCGGGGCAGGGCCCACGTGCTCTACAACATGGTGTGCTACGTGGTGGGGTTCCTCTTCTGCGCCGGGCTGACCTGGTTTACCTGGGAGTTCTTCTGGGACTCCGTCGTCAGCGAGTCCCAGTCCATGCAGGTCTCGGAGACCTACCTGGCGATCCCCCAGTTCTTCCTGCCCGTCGGGTCGCTTCTGATGACCCTGCAGTTCGCGGCGGAGTTCCTGAAGGGCCTCGCCATGCTGCGGGGCGACACGCAGGGGCTTCGCATCCTGGAGGAGGCCGACGACCTCGGCCGATGACACGTTGTTGAACGGGGGGTGACTGTACGATGCAGCCGGACTTGGGTCCCGTATCGGCCACGATCTGCGGCCTGCTCGTCCTTTTTTTGGGCGGCTCCGTCTGGATCGGCGTCTCCCTGTTCCTCGTGGGGATCGGCGGGTTCTTCTTCTACAGCGACGTGGCCTTCGGCTCGATCATCGCCAACGTGGCCTGGAACCAGACGAGCGGTTCGGCCATGATGGCGCTGCCCTTCTTCATCTGGATGGGCGAGATCCTCTTCCGCAGCCGCATCTCGTCGGATCTCTTCCGGGGGCTCGCGCCCTGGATGGACGCGATCCCGGGCCGGCTCGTCCACGTCAACATCATGGCCTGCACCTTCTTTGCCGCCGTGAGCGGCTCCTCGGCGGCCACGACGGCAACCGTCGGGAAGATCACCGTCCCCGAGCTGCAGAAGCGGAATTACGACCGCAGTCTCTCCATCGGGTCGCTCGCCGGCGCGGGGACGCTGGGCTTCATGATCCCGCCCAGCATGATGATGCTCGTCTACGGCATCATCGGCGACGTGAGCATCGGCAAGCTCTTCATCGCGGGCTTCGTCCCCGGATTGATGATCGCGGGCCTCTTCAGCGGCTTCATCCTCCTGCGGTGCCTGATCAACCCGGCGCTCGCCCCGCGGGCCGACGACCACTACACCTGGTCGGACCGCATCCAGGCCATCCCGGCCGTCGCGCCCGTCGTGATCCTCGTCATGATGGTGCTCGGCAGCATCTACAAGGGCTGGGCGACCCCGACGGAGGCCGGCGCCGTGGGGGTCGTGGGGGCCTTCTTCTTCGCGGCGCTGACCCGCAGCCTCACCTGGGACGTCTTCAAGGTGAGCCTCATCAACTCCGTCAAGACGAGCTGCATGATCATGCTCATCGTGATGGGCGCCTCCTACCTCTCGAACGTCATGGGGTTCCTGGGCATCACGAGGGCCCTGACCCAGTTCGTCGTCTCGATGAACCTGTCGCCCTACATGCTCATCGCCATTTTGACCATCCTCTACCTGTTTCTCGGGACCCTCATCGACGGCTTCTCCATGATCGTCATGACGGCGCCGCTGGTTCTGCCCCTGATCGACGCGGCCGGCTTCGACCTCGTCTGGTTCGGCATCTACCTCGTCATGATGATCGAGCTGGCCCAGGTGACGCACCCCGTGGGGTTCAACCTCTTCGTCATCAGCGGCCTCAACAACGACGATTTGTTCACCATCGCCAAGGCGGCCTTCCCCTTCTTCCTGCTCATGCTGCTGGCGACGGTGCTGCTCACGGTGTTCCCCGACATCGCGATGTACCTGCCCGGCAAGATGAAATGAAAGGGGAGTGGAGATGAAGCGCATCGACCTCAACTGCGACATGGGCGAGAGCTTCGGCGCCTGGACCCTGGGGATGGACGCAGAGGTCATCAGGTACGTCACCTCCGCCAACATCGCCTGCGGCTTTCACGCCGGCGACCCCCGGGTCATGTACAAAACGGTGAAGCTCGCGAAGGATCACGGCGTCGGCGTGGGCGCCCACCCGGGCTACCCGGACCTCGTCGGTTTCGGCAGGCGCAACCTGGACTGCACCCCGGACGAGGTGCGTGATTACGTCGCCTACCAGATCGGGGCCATGAAGGCCTTCTGCGCCCTTCATGGCGTCTCTCTCCAGCACGTCAAGCCCCACGGCAGCCTCTACAACATGAGCGTCGGCAACGAGGCGATGATCCGCGCCATCGTGGAAGCCGTCGCCGGCGTGGATAAAAACCTCATCTACCTGGCCCTCGGCGGGGCCCAGGAACCGCTTGTGATGAAAATCGCGAAGGAGGCGGGCATCCGGGTCGCCTTCGAGGCCTTCCCCGACCGGGCTTATACACCGGAAGGGAAGCTCGTCCCGAGGAGCCTGCCCGGCGCCGTCGTCAAGGACCCGAAGGCGGCCTCCGAGCGGGCCCTGCGCATGGCGAAGGAAGGGAAGATCATCACGACCGACGGCAGCGTCCTCGAGATGCGGATCGACACGATCTGCGTCCACGGCGACAACCCCTCGGCGGTGGAACTGGTGAAGAACATCCGCGCCGCCATCGAGGGGGAGGGGATCGCCGTCGTGCCCATGGGGAGCTTCATCTGAAGAAGGGGCCGGGGTACCGGGTAAAGGGTTCAGGGAAAGAAGCCGGCGGACGGCACCCCCCCTCTTTCCCCCTTGATGAAAGGGGGATGAAAGGGGGATCTTCTCCAGGGGGAATCCACCTTTGTCCCATCTCTACGACAAGCCCCGAATCCGCCTGAGCGGCGACCGGGCCATCCTCGTCGAGTACGGCGACGCGATCGACCCCGCCGTGAACGAGAGGGTTCGCGCCATGGCGGCCCTGCTCAAGCGCAGCCGCCCCGAAGGCGTCGAGGCCGTCATCCCCGCGTACCGGAACCTGTCGATCCTCTACGACCCGCTGGTCACATCGCCCGATCAAATCCTCCCCCGCCTGCGGGCGCTGGAGGCAAGGCTGCTCGAGATCGAGATCCCGACGCCGCGCATCGTGGAGATCCCCGTTCTCTACGGGGGGGAATACGGCCCGGACATCGGGTTCGTGGCGGAGCACAGCGGACTGAGCGTCGAGGAGGTCATCGCCATCCATGCCGGGACGGTGTACCCCATCTACATGATCGGGTTCACCCCCGGGTTCTGCTACCTGGGCGGGCTCGACACCCGGATCCACACGCCCAGGCGCAAGACGCCTCGGACCCTTCTGCCCGCGGGCTCCGTGGGCATCGCCGAGGCCCAGACGGGCATGTACCCCGTCGACAGCCCCGGCGGCTGGCAGATTATCGGCCGCACGCCCCTGAGGCTCTTTGTCCCTGAGCGGGAGAACCCGTTCCTCTACGAGGCCGGGGACCGCATCCGGTTCGTGCCGGTTTCGGATGACGAGTTTCACCGCATCCGCGGGAGGGAGGGCGCCTGATGGATGCGTTCCGCGTCATCTCTCCGGGCTCGTTCACCACGGTCCAGGACCGGGGCCGCTACCGCTTCATCGACCGGGGCGTGCCCCCATCGGGGTCCCTCGACTCCGTTTCCGCGGAGATCGCAAACCTCCTGGTCGGCAATCCGGTGGGCGCCGCCGTGCTGGAGGCCACCGTGCAGGGACCGACCCTCGAGGTTCTCTGCGATGCGGATGCGGCCTTCACGGGGGCCGACATGGCCGTCACGGTCAACCGGCAGGCCGTCCCTTCGTGGCAGACGGTGCCGGTGAGGAAGGGGGACGTGATCCGGGCGGGGCAGGCGAGGAGCGGTTGCAGGCTCTACGTCGCCGTCACCGGCGGGATCGACGTTCCCCTCGTCATGGGAAGCCGGTCCACCTGCGTCAGGGCGAAAATCGGGGGCGTGGAGGGAAGGCCGCTCAGGAGGGGGGACGTCCTGCGCCGGATGCCGGGGGACCGACTCCGCCGTGCGCGGTCCGTGCCGCAGGATATCATACCGGCCTATCCCCCCGACATCCCGCTGCGTGCCGTCCCGGGGCCCCAGGAGGAGGCCTTCGGAAGGGGCCTCGACACGTTCTTTGACTCCTGCTACGACCTCACCCCCGAGTCGGACCGCATGGGCTGCAGGCTGCTGGGCCCGCCCATCCACCACGACGAGGGGTTCCCGCAGAGCATCATCTCGGAGCCCACGATCCCCGGCAACGTCCAGGTCCCGGCCGACGGCCGGCCCATCATCCTGCTCGTCGAACAGACGACGGGCGGCTACACGAAGATTGCCACGGTCATCTCCTCGGACATCCCGAAGATCGCGCAGGCGGTTCCCGGAAACCGCGTGCGGTTCCGGCGGGTGAGCCTCGAGGAGGCCCACCGGGTCTACCGCGAGCGGGCCCTGCGCATGCGGGAGCTGGCTGCCCGTTTCGAATCCGTCCGCTGACGCGGGCCCTCGAGACAACGGCCCGCGTTCCCTTCTTCCGCGTCCCTTTTTCCGCACGTCCCGTCCGCATCCGGGACGGGTGTCAAGATGCCGACAGGAAAGCCCCTTGCCTGTCTTCAACCCCTGCCTGTCAACGATCCGGAACGAAAATAATACTGAACCATATCAGTGAGTTGCAATGTGGCGCTTTTTTTGCGGAGCGGTCCGAAATGGCACAGTCCCTGCTTCTATGGAAGTAATTTCTGACACCCCCACCTGGCGACTCCTTCCCGGGGGCCGGAACGAAGCCATGACCCTGAACGTGCAGGAACTGAAAAGGATTTCCTTCGACCTGGTCAGCGGCGGGATGAGCGACGATCTTGGACGCGACCTGTGTCGCAAGATCATTGTCTTCAACGCCTTTTCCCTGATCGGGATCCTCAACCTCCTGCTGCTGGGGACCCTTGCCTACCTCCAGAGAAACCCCTGGCTTGCCGGGCTGGACTACGGCGCGGCCGCCGCACTGGCCCTTCTCATCGTCTACCTGCGCCGTACGAAGGACTACAGGACGTCGTTTTACTGCGGCGTCGCCGTCGTCGGGGTCCTCTACTACTACCTGCTCTTCACCGGCGGGGTGAACAACACGGCCCACGTCTGGTACTTCACATTTCCGCTGATCGCGTCGTTCATCCTGGGTTCCCGGCCCGGGCTGGCCGCAACGCTGCTTCTGCTCGTGCCGGCCGTTCTCTTCTTCATGTGGGAGAACCCGCCGAGCCCCTTCACGACCTATTCGCTGGACTTCAAGCTGCGGTTCCTGCCGTCCTTCCTCGTCATCACCGCCTTCGCCTATTTCTTCGAGAGGACCCGGGAGAAGGCGACGATGCAGCTCGAGGGCGTCAACGCGGAGCTCAAGAGCACCATCTCCACGCTCCGGGAGACGGAAGAGAAGCTCCGAAAGGCGGGCGAGGAGCTCGAGCGGCGGGTCGAGGAGAGAACGGCCCAGCTCTACCGGGCGAACCTCCAGCTGGCCGGCGAGATGGAGGAGCGCAGGCGCTCCGAAGACGCCCTGCGGGCGAGCGAGGGAAAGCTCAACGCCATGCTCCGGTCCATCGGGGACAGCATGGTCATGATCGACCGGGACCTCAACGTCATCTGGTGCAACGAGAAGGCGAAAGAGTCCTTCGCCGCGGCATGCGAGGGAAGCAAGTGCCACGAGGTGCTGTGCGGCAACCCCTGGCCCTGCGAACCCTACCCCTGTTACGCCCTCCAAACGTTCCGCGACGGGGAGATCCACAGCAGCGAGACCACGCTGACGACACGGGATGGACAGGAGAAGTTCTTCCACTGCGTGGCCAACGTAGCCCTCCCTGACGCAAACGGGAACCCGACGGCCGTGCTGACGATCCTGCGGGACATCACGGACCGCAAGCGCGCCGAGAATGCGCTCATGGAATCGGAGAGGAAGTACCGGACCCTCTTCGAGGATTCCGTGGAGGCGATGAGCGTCTCGCGGAGGGGAAAAATGATCGACGTCAACCCGGCCTGGCTTGCCCTTCACGGCTATGCGAACAAGCTGGATGTCCTGGGCCGGGACGTCATGGAATTCATCCACCCCGAGGACCGTCACATCCTGGCCGCGCGCAGGCAGTCGTGGCCGAACCACGACCTCAGCTCCTACCACATCCGGGACATTCGGCGGGACGGGGACATCGTCGACATCGAGGTCTGCGCGAGCCGCATCGCGCTCACGGGCGAGGAGGCCATCCTCACGACCCTGCGTGACGTGACGGAGAAGAAGCGCAACGAGCGGGAGCGCAAGGCCCTCGAAGAGCGGCTCGCCCGCTCGGAGAAGATGGAAGCCCTCGGGACCCTCGCCGGGGGTGTCGCCCACGACCTGAACAACATCCTCGGCGGCATGGTCGGCTACCCCGACCTGCTGCTCATGGAACTCCCGGAGGACAGTCCCCTGCGCCGGGGCATCCTCACGATCAAGCACTCGGGGGAAAAGGCCGCCGCCATCGTGCAGGACCTCCTGACCCTGGCGCGTCGCGGCGTGCCGGTCATGGAGCCCGTGGGGCTCAACGGGATCATCACGGACTACCTGAAGAGCCCCGAGTTCCAGCGGCTCCGGTCGTTCCACCCCGGGATCCGCATCGAGACCGATCTGGCCCCGGAGCTTCTCCCCATCCAGGGCTCCTCCGTGCACCTCTCCAAGGCCGTGATGAACCTCGTCTCCAACGCCGCCGAGGCCATGCCCTGCGGCGGCGTGATCCGCATCGAGACCTCGAACGAGTACGTGGACACCACGATCCGGGGTTACGACCAGGTCTCCGAGGGCGAGTACATCGTCCTGAAGATCTCCGACACGGGTGTCGGGATCGCCCAGAAGGACATCAAGAAGATCTTCGAGCCCTTCTACACGAAGAAGATCATGGGCCGAAGCGGCACGGGACTGGGCATGGCCGTCGTCTGGGGGACGGTGAAGGACCACAAGGGCTACATCGACATCGAGAGCGTGGAAGGCAAGGGGACGTCGTTCATCCTCTACTTCCCCGTCAGCCGCTCGGCGGTGAAGCCCGAAGACCGCAAGATCCCTATCGAGGACTACCTCGCAAGGGGGGAGACCATCCTGGTGGTCGACGACGTGGAGGAGCAGAGGGAACTCGCCTCGGCCATGCTGCGCAAGCTGGGCTATGCGACCGAGACGCTCGCCAGCGGGGAGGAGGCCGTCGAATACCTGAAGGAGAAGCCGGCCAGCCTCGTGATCTTGGACATGATCATGGACCCCGGCATCGACGGTTTGGAGACGTATCGGAAGATCCGGGAACTGCGCCCGGGACAGAAGGCGATCATCGTGAGCGGGTTCGCCGAAACGGACCGGGTCCGGGAGGCCCAGAGGCTCGGGGCGGGCCAGTACCTGAAGAAGCCCTACACGCTGGAAAAGATCGCGATGGCCGTCCGCAGGGAGCTGGACAAGGCGGCCTAAAGGCGGCCTAGTGGGGGAAACATTCAATCGACCGCGGGAGAGAAATTTGTGGAAACGAAGAGCACGATGACCAGGGAAGAGATCCACGATTTCGGTGTCCAGATCGTTTACGAGGAGATGGTGAAGGAGGGCTACGAGATTCTCGGGGCCAACCCGTCGCCGGCCGTGACGCCGCAGATCGTGGCCCGAAAGAACGGGAAGCTCTGTTTCGTCGTCGTTCGGACCGACGTCTACCCGAACAAGGGCAGACTCGCCGACGACCGCGAGTTTTTCTACAACCTCGAACACGCCGAGCGGAACAACGCAGTCTGTTACTTCGCCGGAATCGGGATCTGCAACGCGGCGGCGACCGATGCGGGGGATGAGGCGGCCATGGGGGTCCCCGTCCGGGATGCAGGGTTCTACGTGGATTTCGACGGGCTGAAGGTCATGACCACGCTCGACCGTGCAGGCGCGGCGAACGGGAGCGGACAGCCGGGATAGGGTTCAGGGTCCAGCGACCCGGGTACAGGGAAGAAAAAAGGCGAAGAACTCGCTTCTTCGCCTTTCCTGCATTCATTGCCGTTGTCCCTGATCCTCGAACCTTTGTCCTGCTTTTACCGGTCGTCGACGAGGTGGGCGAAGAAGCCGAGTTCCTTCGACCGTTTGTTGAAATCCTCCTGGGACATGTCGACCTTGCCCGACTCGGCGACCACCAGGGACTCCTGGACGCAGCCGGGGATCCAGTACTTCTCGTAGCCGGGGAGCGGGGGCTTGAACTCGACGCCCGAACGCCCGATGGCGACCTTGTAGAACTTGACTTCGCCGGGCTTGATCGTGATGCGGGGGTGGGCATCGTCGATCAGGATCGCCGTCTTCTTGAGGTTCTCGTAATAGGGGACCACGTCGTCGCCCCTCGGGGTCTGCACGATGACGAGATCGGCGCCCCGGAGCGTCTCCACCCCCTCGTGTCCGATCTCCACGCGGCCGTCCACGACCCGGATGTCGATCCCGACGGCCCGGTATCCCTTCTTTTCGAGGTTATCGATGATCGCCGCGCCGATCTCTCCCACGCCCAGGATGGCGACGGTCGTTTCACTTTTGATCAGGCCGTGCCTTTCGGCCACACGCTCGACGGTTTCCACCACGGAGAAGACGCGCCCCTTCAACCCGTAGACAAAGGGCTGCTCGTAGGGGAAGTGGGACTTGAAGAACCGCGGGCCCTGCCCCGCAATGGCGATTGTCTTGGCCCCGGTGAGGGACTTGGTGAGCTTGAGGTTCTTCATGATGGTTCCGACCAGCTTCTTGTCCTGCTTGAACTGGTCCACCGTGTTCGGTACCGCCAGGACGAGACCTCGCCCCAGACCGTTTCCGGTTGTGATGACACCGGCCACGAAGGGCTTTCCGGAAACGAGATGCTTCGCCCACTTGAAGCCGGGAGGCAGGTATCCCTCGATATCCTTCTCGGAGCCCGGATAGACCGTGAAGATACAGTTGAACTTGAGAAATCGGCACAACGAGAGCAGGGCGATCATGGGCCCGCGGAAGAGGATCGTAATGAGACCGAGGATTTGCCGGGACAATCTTCTCGCGTAGATGGCAACCACCTCCCCTTCTCGGTGCTCCATGCCCCGTGCTGAAAACGGGGCGAACTGGAGACGCCGGACGGCAGCGAGTCTACCTTATACCTGTATTCTCATTGCATCCTGCGCAATCGAATCATCCTGCATTACCGGCGCAACGTAGGTTCATTAATAATGTTGATGAATCTTGTCAAGTTAAATTTTCTTAATGATTTACGATATGACGGGCAGGTACAACGGGCTCGCTGTAAAGAAAGGCGGCAGTGGACCCTGTGCTTGACAACGGCACGCGTCCCGACCCATATAGGGTAAGCGGAAAAAGGGGGGACAGGCGATGAGCACGGCGGTTCGAATCCTCGCGTCGTCGTTTGCGGCGGCGATGCTTGCGATCCATGCAGGGTGCCGGGACGGCGACGTCGTCCGCCTGTCGGACCGTGCCGTCATCTCCTTCGATCGGATGGTCGCCGAGGCCGCGAAGAGCCGCGTCATCGTCATCGGCGAGACCCACGACAATCGGGCCCACCACGACCTGCAGCTCGAGATCGTCCGGACCCTCCACGAGGGGGGCGTCGTTCTCGCGATCGGTCTCGAGATGTTCAGGGCCGAGAGCCAGGAAGGCCTCGAACAATGGTGGCGCCGGGGGATGCCGACGGAACAGTTCGAGGCGCTCTACCGGGAGAACTGGGGCATGCCCTGGGCTCTGTATCGGGACATCTTCCTGTATTCGAGGCAGAAACGGATCCCGCTGGTCGGCATCAACGTGCCCCGGGAGATCATCGCCAAGGTCGCCCGCGAGGGGTCCGCATCGCTCACGGCGTCCGAGCGGAAGAAACTGCCGCCGGGGCTGACCTGCACCGTCGACGAGGCCTACCGGTCCTTCATTCGGAAAACATTTGCAGCGTATGCGCACGGATCGGGGCGCAGCTTCGAGAACTTCTGCGAGGCCCAGATGGTATGGGACACGGCGATGGCGATCTATGCCCTCGAATACCTGGACAGGAACCCGGCAAGCCGGATGGTGATCCTGACCGGGTCCGTCCACGCCTGGAAGCGTGCGATCCCCAGGCAGATCGTGACCATGAGGCCCGACGTGGCCGTTTCCGTGATCCTGCCCGTTCAAAGGGGGGAGGCGGACAAGGTGACGGCGGAGGATGCGGACTACGCCGTAGTCCTAAACTAGTCCACAGCCGGGGTCAGGCCTGATTATTGACTTTTCGAGAAATATCGTTCTGAAATACGACTTAAAAGTCAATAATCAGGCCTGACCCCGGTGGATAGCGAAGGGGGATATGACGCGAAGCCTCGAAAAAGATGCGGGCCTGTACTGGGAGTTGAGCCGGCACGACGAGCGGGTTCAGGACCAGTCGCACTGGGCGGGCTCTGCCCGCTGGCCCCGGGAGAAGTGGCTCGAATACGGGGAGTTCAACGCAGGCCTGGTTGAGAGCTTCTTCGGACGGCACGCTGCCGGGATTCTGCCGGGAGGGTTCGGCTCGTGGACGGCCCTGGACTGGGGCTGCGGAGGCGGAGCGAACATGAGCGCCCTGTGCCGGCGCTTCGGGCGCGTCATCGGCGTGGACATCTCCCGCCCCACCCTGGAGGAGTGCACGCGGCAGCTGCATCGCTGCGGCTTCTCGAACTTTCAGACGGTGTTCGCGGATGCATCGCGACCTCGGGAGGTGCTGGAGAAAGTCGGTCGGGACGCCGTCGACCTCTTCTTCTCCGTGGCCGTCTTCCAGCACTTTCCCTCCAAGGCCTACACGAAGGCGGTCCTCGAGGTCGCGGCGGGCCTGCTCCGCAGGGGAAGCTACGGCCTCGTCCAGGTGCGCCGCTTCGACGGATCGCAGAAGCTGAGACAGAAGGAGGGCGACTACGCGAAGAACGTCATCTACATGACGTCCTTCACGACGGGGGAATTCACGGCGCTGCTGGCCGGGACGGGATTCACCCTGCTGGCCTCCGAGCGGGACCTCGACGGCCCCGAAGGAAGCCACGAGTACTTTTTCTTTCGACGATGAGTGCCCGGCGTAGCGGACAGGGTGTGATGTGCAGGGCTGTGTGTCCGCTTATCCGCCATCGTCCGGATATCGAACATGCATTACATCGGCAACCTGTCGAAGTTTCCTGTCGCGTGTCCGGAGGGGAAGCCGCGAAAGCACGGCAGGTGCAGGGAGGTCAACGTCCGCGCAACCCAAGCCCTTCCCCATGAGACGGTGATTCTCTATAAGCGACAGCACTTCTTCGTGATCCAATACAGTCTCCATCGGGAGGGCTTCCAGCAGCGACAGGATGACAGCCCTGTTCTTCAGGCTCTCACAGGCAAGCTCGCCGACGATAAAGGGATGGGAGGCGACGTCTCCATCAACGAGCAGACCTGCAAGGCCGGGGTATCCATGCCGAGGACGTATCGAGCGGAACCGTCTTACAGATCGCCTCTCCCGGGTATCGGTCTGATCCGTTTCTGGGCTCCCCTCGACCGTGCAGGCCTTTTGCCGCTTTCTCTTGCGAACAGGGCCTCCAATCCGAGCTTGACCAATTGGGTCTTCTCTTTGATGCCGGTCATTCTGGATGCCTTGTCGAGCAGGCTGTCCTCTACGTCCAGTGTTGTCCTCACTGGACCCCCTCCAGCTTTTGATATGCATCGATGTGCTCAGCTCGTGCATATGATCAAGCGCTCCCTGCAAGGGAGATCAGGGGATGATTTCACCGGTCGCCGACCCTAGCCCTTCATCACGAGCAACGACACGGGGACGAGCAAGAATGCCGTGCCCACGGCGAGCATCCAGCAGAAGGCGTCGATCTCGCGGCCGTGCCGCAGGATCGCCTCGTCCCAGTCGCTCAGTTCGACGAGATTCCTGAACCGGCGGAGCGGGGAGACCCGGTGCGATGCCGTCCTGACGGGGATCTTCCCGAGATCCCGGGCCCTTCCTTCATGATCGATCACGGTGGTGTTCATCACGGGCTCCTTCTCGTGTTTTCTTCCTGCGAAGGCCGACGGACCGTCAGCCCGGGTACTTCCGGACGACGGCGCTCACGACACCCCCCACGCGCAGCTCCGAGCGGGCGCGGATGGGCGGGTACTTCGCGTTGGCCGCCTCCAGGAAGACGTCCTTTCCCTTGCGGCGGAAAAACTTCAGGGTCCACTCCCCGTCGACTTCTGCGATCACGATGTCGCCCGATTTCGGCTCCCGGCCCTTCTCGATGACGACCAGGTCGCCCGGGTGGATCCCCTCGTCGATCATGGAGTCCCCCGAGACCCGGAGCAGGAACGACGTTCCGGGCTTCGTGATGAGATACTCGTCGAAGGAGATGACGTCCCTGAGCTCCTCCTCGGCGGGCGAGGGGAACCCGGCCGCCACGTCGCCCACCATGGGCAGGCCGAAGCCCCTCCGCGAGGGATGGAGAAACCCCCCGGGATCCTTCTCGAGCACGCCTGCGGCCAGGAGTCTCCGGACCCAGAAGTGCACGACGGCCTTGGACCGCACCCCCAGGAGGGCCATCATCTCCGCGTACGTGGGCATCCTCCTTCGGTCCCGGTAAAACCCGGCGAGCTCCTTTTCCACGTCCTTGAGGGTCCTGTTTCCTCTCATTGAATCACGCTCCGGGCATCGGGCTTCATGCACCAGGAAAATCTTGATCCTGGTTATCCTGCCTGCGCGAACCGAGACGGCAAGAGAAAGGCAAACGGTTATGGCGCCTTGAGCCTCATGCCCTCAGCCTTGTGCCTGCAGTTTATAGAACGATCGTTCTATTTGTCAAGAAAAAAATGAGGTTGCTGAAAATGCCTGCCCGCCGGAGGATACAGCCCCGGCAGGGGAGATCGACACGCCGCTCGAAGCCCGTTTTTCATTGACAGATCCGGGTATCAGGGATAGAAAATCCGCGGCGCGGAGCGCGGCCCCGCGCATTCCTGATTCGTCGTCAGCTCCACAACAGACCAAGGAGGAGGACATGAAGGTTCTGGTCACGTACCACACGCAGACGGGGAACACGGAAAAGGTGGCCAAGGCCATTTACGATGCCGTCANGGNGCAGAAGGAGATCCTGCCCCTGGCGCAGGCCGNCCCGGCCGGGTACGATCTCGTCTTCTGCGGGTTTCCCGTCCANGCCCACAGTGTTCCGGGAAAGATGGCGGAATTCATCAGGAAACTGCCGAAGGGCCAGAAGGTGGCCTTCTTCGCCACCCACGGGTCCCTGCGCGGCGGCCAGCTCCCGAGGCAGGCCTTCGAGAGCGCCGCGGGACTCGCCTCCGACCTCAAGGTTCTGGGCCAGTTCGGCTGCCGGGGGAAGGTGGACCCGAAGGTCATCGAGGCGCTCATGCAGAAGCCCGAGCACAAGGCCTGGGCCGAGGAGGCCCTCGGGGCCGACGGGAACCCCGACGCGGCGGACCTGGAGGAAGCCGCGGAGTTCGCGCAGGCCATGGTCGGCAAGGCCTACTGATNACCCGGCGGGCGGTTCCGGCCCGCTTCTTCCNTGATCCGGGGGGCCGTGGGATGGGCTTACTCAGGCGGGCGGCCGCGGGGAGCGGCAANAGGCCCTTTTTCTANAGGGATGCGGGNACCCTCGAGATCCGCAGCGGGGGCGGCTGCCTGTCGCTCTTCGGTCTGCCCTTCCTCCTCGCGGGACTGTTCATCCTGCAGATTCCCCTCGGGCTCATCCCCGTCGAGGAGCGTCCCGAGGGGCCCCTGTTTTCCGCCTTGCTCGTCCTGTTCGGCTCCGTGTTCGCCGTCGTGGGGGCCGCCCTCGTCTTCGGGCGCAGCGGGATCATCCTCGACCGGGCACGGGGGAGGATCATCCGGTGGTGGGGGCTTCTCGTGCCCATGAGGCGCGTGGAGCACATGCTGGACTCGGTGCGGCAGGTGGAGATGGAGTTCTCCCGCGGTGACCGCGATTCGGCCGACACGTGGCCCGTGAGGCTTTCCGGCGAGGGGTTCCCGCGGTCCGTCACCGTCGCACAGCCGGTCGAGTTTCCCGAGGCGAGGCAGATCGCCGAGGAACTCGCGCGGTTCCTGCAAAAGCCCCTCGTCGACAGCTCCACGGGCGAGAGGATCACCCGCGATGCCGAACACCTCGACGAGTCCTGGCGCGACCGGATGCGCAGGACAAAGGGGGCCGCGTCCCCCATGCCGCCCCAGCCACCGGGGATGCGCACGCGGGTCGAGCGAACGGCCGAGGGGTACATCTTCCACATCCCCGGCCCGCCGCTGCGCGGGTATCACTACATCCACGCGCTCGTTCCCGTCGTCTTCGCGGCGGCCGTGGCCTGGTTTTTCCTTCCCGCGCTGCTCGGGCTCCCCATGCCCGACTGGGTCCGGTATTTCTTTCTGGGGTTCATCGGCCTCTTCTTCATCGCCGTCCCCGTCATGTCGGCGCTGCTGAACGTGCTGCGTCTCAAGAACCGGTTCGAGCGCGTCACGGTCACGAAGGCCGTCCTCCGTGTCGAGTCGCTCAAGCAGGGCAGGCGGGCCACGGTCGAGATCCCCGTCGACGAGCTGGAGGACCTCGTGGCGCCCACGGCGAAGTCCCTCCTGGACTCGGTCGAGGTGCCCGGGATGAAAAAGGCCCCGCCCGGCGACACCGGGACTCCGCGGATGCCCGACGGGCGGCCCGTGCCCCGCCTGCTACTGGCGGTGATGAACATGGCGGGCTCCCGGGGCATCACGGCCCGGAGCGACAGGGCCGTCGTCGAATTCGCCGCCGGGCTCGACGAGGCGGAGACGGCCTACCTGTCCGCGCTCACCCGCAAGATGATCTCGGAATGAGGGAAGAAGGGTGCCCGACTCGGCCGGCAGAGAATCACCCCGGGAATCGTGCTTGACAAACGGCCCGTTGCGTTAGTAGAGGCTGACTTGATCGGCTGACCTGGTTTTCTTGCCCGACGCCTGCGAGGAGCCTTCATGCACAGAACCGTTTTCGAGAGCCCCGTCTTGAGCCGCGTGCTCCAGGCCGTCTCCATCCTGTTTCTGAAAATCGCAGGGTGGCGAAGGATCGGCCGCGTGCCCGACCTGCCGAAGTACGTCATGATCGGGGCCCACCAC
>Ga0067045_1028679_pt1 | contig 29198 bp, 29 predicted proteins | sample TerdegcTABiofilm_FD_59184 | JGI IMG/M metagenome (GOLD analysis project Ga0067045, IMG submission 59184) | Combined Assembly of (Gp0054472, Gp0054536) Wastewater bioreactor microbial communities from Singapore -Terephthalate degrading...
GGTTATTGTCAAGCTATTTGTCCCTTCAAGATGCCTTTCTCCACATATAATTTCGCGTCTCCTTGGAGGGATTCAAATACACAACCCGTTTGTATTCCCACAATTTTGGACCTGACTTGGGAAACCGGTGTTTCAACCGTTCCCAAGCAGCTTTCAGGGTTTCGTTCCGTTTCTCAAATAGCCTTTTATCCTCCCCCCGCTTCCGTTGCTGCGGGGTCACAAACCCAATTCCTGAGTGCCGATGCACTGTGTTATACCAGTCCAGAAATCCGCCCATCCACTCCCGAGCATGCTCCTTTCCTGTAAACCGACCCGGATACGAGGCATGATATTTGAGAGTTTTGAATAATGACTCGATGTAGGGATTATCGTTCTTCACCGTGGGTCGAGAATGGCTTAGAAACATCCCTAGGTTCTGCAGCCACACTGAAAACGTGGAGCCTCGCATGGGGTGCCCATTGTCTGCATGAATCCACACCCCTTTTAGATTCCGTTCCCGTTTCAGCCGCTCAAACAACTCCATCGCACACGCTTCCGACTCCTCTTCCTGAATCGACCAGCCCACCACCTCACGACTCCACACATCTATCACTACGTACGCGTATAAAAATAGCCCCCGTACCTCGGTGGGTAGCCACGTAATGTCCCAGCTGTACACTTGATCCGGCCCGTCTGCTTTTAGTTCGGGGGGTGTATAGGGCTTGCGAGGAGGGCGTGTGTTCCCTCGATGAGGGAGCTTTCCTTCTTGTTTCAGCACCCGATAGAAGGTCCGTACACTAGCCAGATATACCCCCTCTTCTTGTAACCGGGCTACGATCTCTCTCGGCGCACAATCCTCGTATCTCTCGCTGCAGCAAACTCTTAGAATCTCAGCCCGCTCCTCCTCCGTCAAAGCTCGGGGGTTCTTCTTCCGAGTTCCTTTCCTTCTGTCCTGTGGATTCTCTTTCCACCTCCGATACGTCTTTACAGAGATTCCCACCACCCCACACGAACGAGCGACTCGTGCTCCCGCCTTCCATGCCTCTTCGATTAGTTCACATACCAGCGCCCGTTTCTCCGGCTCTATCCTTCGTCCTCGGCTTCCCCCAACAAGAACGCGGTTTTTTTTTGAAGCGTGAGAAGGGCTGCCATCTCTGCCAATGCCTTCTCTTTCCTCGCTAACTCCTTCTCCCTACATTTCAACTCCTTCTTCGTCTCCCTTAGCTCTTCCCGTAGCCTCGCTTCCCCCTTCGCCATATACTCCCGTACCTCCTGTTCCCATACCGTAAGATGTTCGGAATGTAATCCGTTCTCCCGTAACCAGGCTCCCTTCTGGTCTTCCCCCACCTTCTGAGCTTCTAACAGCAGACTGAACTTCTCACCCCACGACCGGTCTCGGTTACTTTTATCCCCTTCCTCTATTCGCAGCGTACCACGTTTCAGCTGTGCCTTCCAGCTATAGATCGTAGTTACCGTTATTCCATACTCCTTAGATAACTCCAAGGCACTTCGATTCTCAGGGGGGAGAAGCTTTCTGAGGATCGTATTCCGAAATTGTGCGCTGTACCGTGCCATATATGCCTCCCATACTTCATAAGTATCTTTACCCAATCCATGGGACATCTATCTTGGCACAGCGCGGACCCGAAGAATGGTCATACTACCTTGGTACCCAAGCTTTTCCAGTTGCTCCTTGAGGAGCACCAGGTTCATATGGGGTGATTCATTGATCTGTTCCGTGATATACTCCCGGTATGGATCGAGCAAACTGCTCCGGGTTCTCTCTGTGCGATGAGCCTTAGTGCTGAGATAGTAACGAACCATCCTGTCGCTGACACCGAGTGTTTCGGCTATCTCACGCTGCTTTTTTCCTGCTGTTTGCAGAATCTTTGCTTGATGCATTTTCACCATCCTGTGATTCATGGGCGGGCTCCTTTAGTCAGTTGTTCACTACCAACTTTAGGATGTCCTGCCCTTTTTTTCACCCAAAAAGCGGAAATGCTAGACCGATGATTTTAGGAAATGTATCACCGATGCTGACAACACGGACCAAGGGAGCCAATTTACCTCGGATGCGTTCATCCAGGTGTTAGAGCGGCACAAGATTCAGATTAGCATGGATGGCAGGGATCGGGTACGGGACAACATCTGGGTGGAACGGTTCTGGAGGAGTCTGAAGTACGAGGACATTTATCTTTCGGACTATCAGACGATGGGGGAATTGAAGGAAGGGTTGAAACGGTACTTTGGCTTTTACAACGGGCAACGGTTCCATCAGTCCCTGGAGTATCGCACACCCGATGAGGTGTATGGATCATGTTTTGTGCAAGCTCAGTCTCTGGAGGAGGCTGCATGAGATTCAGCGGGGGGAGGATATTCAATAAACTAGCCCCAGAATCTGTGTTGACATTTGGGCGCACCTCACTAAACTGGAAGCAGAATGTATGAATTACCACTGAAACCCTTATTGCATATAGCCTTTGTTATGCCTTCGTTGTTATTATCGTCTGTTGTCATATCGCTGTCCATATTAATTGAATACCTGATATTATGAGCAAAATTTCAACGAGTAAAATAAACTTCTCTCGGCTCAATTTCTCAATTATTTTCTTTCCTGTCCAACTGCCCAAAATCATAGCTACGCCAATAAAAAGTCCGTAGTAAAGTTCGGTCTGTCCGATTAGCGAATATTTATTATAAACAATCGTCTTGGTCAGGTGCATTGTCAATGCGGTAAATGCTTCACTTGCTATGTATGCAGTCGCTGTCAGGTTAAGTCCAAGGAAAAAAGCAGCACCAAGTGGTCCTGCACTTCCTGCAAGTCCCGATAAAAAACCTGTCAGTCCGCCACCAAGCAACATTCCTTTGTCGCCAAGTTCTATTTTCTTAATTTTTGTCCTGCGGTAAGCAACCAAGAGAATTAGAAAAACTCCAATTCCGATTTTTATTTTGTTGCTGTCAATGTCGGTAAATAAGTAACTTCCTAAAATTGTCAATGGAATTGCAGTAAGCAAAAAGAAAATAATTGGTTTCCATTTCAGTTCGTGTCTGCCGAACCAAACTCTTGAAGCGTTACCAAATATTTGTCCGATTGTCAAAATTGGAACGGCTGTTTTTATTCCGACCATTCCTGTCACAACGGGAAGTAAAACTAATGCGCCGCCAAATCCTGCTGCTCCTGAAATTGTTGCTGCGAGGAATGAAATTGCGAATAATATTATTAGTTCAGTTGTCATTTTGCTGTCTGTTTATTGTCCTTTTACAATGCCGCCTAACGTTTGCGGCTATGCGAAGTTGCCCGAAGCTTAGCGAAGGGCAATTTGGTTGAGGGCGGTACTCCGCCCGAACCGCATAGCCGCTGTTGTCGGATCGTTTTGTGGCGAGTTTTTTTTTGGGTCAATACTATATTTGATCCATTCACCCCCGACTCACAGTTTTGAATTAGAGGCAACTTTAAGATGGTGTCGTTCCCACTGAAAAACCCCATTTTCTTGGGCAATTCTCTTTAATTGTATTATTGGGATATTTATTGTTATGTTCATGATTTTAGTTCTAATAATTTTTCAGTTTTTTCTCTTGTTATTCTCAGATTTAATAATGATATTGCAAAACAAGCCCAAACAAACAAAAAGATAAAAAGCATACTGTATTGAATAATTGAGTTTTGAGAGCCTTGAGGATATACTAACTGAAGAATTACTCGAGTTGTCCATAAAATGCCGGATATTGAAAGTATCACTATTGTGGAAAATCTATCTTGTAGCTTTCTAAAAACAAATAGCATATTGGTAATCCCGAGCAAAACAAGTAATAAGGAAAAAAATATATTGATTGCCCGAACTGCAATAATGAGTTCTGTTGCATTCCTGTCAATATAAGAATACCAATTCCAAATGCTCGGAACAAAAAAATGCCAGAGTCCGAAACCTATTGTAACAATACTACCAATGGATACAAGTATTTTTATTAAAGGGTTTTTCATCTTTTCAAAATGCGTCAGCATATATTTAATCTCGATTTGAATTACCTTTCCCAAGAATCCATGCAGAAACTGCCCCTGAAATTGTCATTGAAAATACGCAACAAATCAAATCAGCAAAGACACTTGGTAATGAGAAAATGTTTTGTGCTGAATAAAGTCCGAAATTAATAGCAGTCCAAAAAAGTATACCAAGGATAAACCCATATTTTAACCCAGATCCAAAACTCTTTGCCCCCGACCATTTAATTGTAGTAGTAATAAAAAAACCAAATGCTAAAGCTGAAACAAGCAATGCCCAAATAACAAGTTGGTCTGGCGGTCGGTTAAGTTGTTTCATGTATTCATCAGAACCCGCAGGATGAGCAGCGTAGAACTTTTTTAAAAAACCAAATGAAGTGACAGCCTGAAGTGTCAGATTAACTATTGAAGTAATTATTCCGGTAACAAAAAAATATCCATTCTTCTTTCCAATTTTAAACATCGCTTTTCTCCTTTGAATTGTTTTCCTCGTTAGGAGTTTATTCATAATTTATGTGCATTCCTAAATAATGATTAATCTTCTCGCCACAAAATGTCCGACAACGTTCCGCGGCTATGTCACGTTCGGCGTAGCGACAGCGAAGCCGAATGTGCTTTTGCCAAGGGGCTCTCAAGCCCCGCAGCACATAGCCGCTGTTAAACGCCGTGAACCGACTGGCGAGCGGGTCAGACCCACGCATCCATCCAGTTCTGCCTTCCTAAATTTCCTCTATCCTTCTTCTTTCTTTCATCCTCTCCCTTTTTATTTTATCCGATGATTCATTTTTCCCCATCGCCTAAGTTGAATGTTATTCTGATAGCGATAAAGTATAAAGGATTTTGCTCTATTTTCAAATCAAGTTTACATTGAAATCTCTTGCGTGGGTCAGCGAGCCCGAGGGGCATGGTGTTTAACTTTCTTTATCTACATGTAATTCCTGCACCTAACTTATCCACTGCTGTTTATCCCGTAATTCGTGCATATAACCGCCTGTTCCTTTTCCTTCATTCTGCCCTTGCTCCTTCCTATAACCTATCCAACGGGCTTCGAATGTTCCGAATATCCCGGTTGCTCACATGGGTGTACCTCTCCGTGGTGCGGGAACTTTTGTGACCCAGGAGTTCCTGGATGTACCGCAGATCCGTTCCATCCTCCAGCAGATGAGTGGCGAAACTGTGACGGAGAGAATGGATACTTACATCCTTTAGGATACCTGCTCGTTCAGCCGCCTGATAGAAGATTGCCTGGGCGCTCCGGATAGAAAGATGCCTGCCCTCCTCTGCTCCTGGAAATAGCCAATCTCGAAGCAGATATTGGGTACGATACTCCCGGTATTCTTCGATCAGCGCATGGGAAAGCATGACGAATCGGTCTTTCTTTCCTTTCCCCTGCCGAATATGAATCAAACTCCGTTGCAAGTCCAGATCTTTCACTTTCAAGGTTACCGCCTCGCTCACCCGGAGTCCCGCCGAATAGATCAGCATCAGAAGGAAACGATGTTTGATATTCCGCGGCGTTGCCAGGATCCGCTTAATTTCTTCCTTCGAAAGGATGTCTGGATACCGCAACTCCTGCTTGGGGTACGGTATATTTTCTGCGGGATTGGAAGCTCCCGACCTGCCCATCGACCTGTACAACGCACGTAATCCGCTTAGAATATGAGCCGCAGTGCTTCTATCCATATGACCGGTTACCCTTTGCAACTTTTCCAGGTACAGGACGATATCCTCCCGTCGTACCTGGTCAGTTGGGATTCCTGTTCGCTGCAGGAATAAATATACTTGCCTGGCGTAGGAGGAAATTGTTTTTCTACTATACCCTTTAAGCTTCAGTTCCCGGATCATGGAAACTATACTTGGTTCTGGACTTATGTACTTTTCCGTACAAGGGATAATCGGTTTCGAAGCTTGCTGTTCCCGCTCCAGACGCTGAGTGCAAGTAAAGCGCCCTGTGGCGTAGAGTTCCTTGAGTAAAATATCAACAGTGAATTGTGTATCCGGGATCGTCCAGACCCGTTCTTCTGGATTCCATATTCGGCCCCGAATCTTTCGCAAAGCCCGGATTACGGTTTCTTCATAGGGAGTAGTGATTTGAATAGTTCCATGTTCGGAACCTCGAATCTCGATCATGCTATACATTGGAAGGATAGTAGAGGGAAATTGGTTTGTCAAATTTATCCTACAGCAAAGGCTGATGCAGTATGAGCAGAATCGCCGCTCCCCTAGAATCCGAGAGTTACCGTCTCGGCAGCCACTTTTCCGGTAAGGTTGATCGAATTGGAAAACTACATTTTGCCGTTTTCATTTTTCATATAACACAATCCATGTGTCTGGAAGAACTGTGGGTTGTTGACCTCTCCATCGCCCGCCTTCTTAACTCCGCGGGCATTTTTTCGATGGCGTACCTGAGGGCCGTGCGGGGCATGCGGGCTTTCCGGTTCATCACGAAGTCGAACACTTCTGCCTGATGGGGTTGGCTCGCGACCTTCAAAAGCCAACCGTACCCTTTCTGGACCATGTCCTCCGGATCGAGAAGAAGCAAGTCGGCGATGGAAAAGGCTTCGGTAAGGAACTTTCCCCTGCGGACTGGTATGATGAGGGATACGGCCGACGCCCTCCGCACCCAGCGGTTTTCAGATCGGGCCCAGGCCGACAGGCGGGCCACGTACTCAGGATACCGCTCTAAAAACGCTCCCATCGTATGGTTACAGAAGGTATCACATACCGCCCAGTTGGTTACATACCGGTCCACCCAGCGTTCAAATAGGAGGAAATCTTCCGGAGAATATTCGCTCTGCAAGGCATAGGACCAGTGGCAGGCCACGAACCCTTCTTCCAGGTATCCACTTCCAAGGAGTTCTTCACAGTAGGAATAGATCCTCCCTTTCCCCTCCTTCCGGATGTCCTTGAAGATCGCTTTCGCCATTTTCTCCACCCGGGGAGCTTTGACCCCATGAAGCCGCACCTCCTCTTTGAAAAACCGAGCTCCGCTCTTCCGGATCTCCTCTTTACCCTCCCTTAAGAGCGCTTCCCGTACGTTCTCCACGATGTTCGACATGGAGGCAGTATACAGGAATACGGACTACAGTTCTACGGAGGATCTATTGTATTGGAATCATCATTTTGTACTCCTGCTCTCTATCAGGCTCTGGGGGAGGCTCTAATGATGGGGGGGCTCGGATAAAAACGCTCCGATCATAACCAGTGCCGCAAGAGGGTACTTTATCGAAGGAATAGCCGGCACCTTTGCCATCACGGCAACCGGAAATCCTGCCCCTACCCTTACCTGCGCAGGAAACTTCCCACAGGATGTAACCATTAATTCATCCATCCATCTCTTAAGCGAGACACCGGCGGCGGGCACTAAAGGGAGTTACCCACTCCTCGCTACAGCCCGGAATAGAGTGACTCCGGATGCGACACAAGACTTTACGCCGGTCGTTGTAACCTCAGGTATCCTGGACGAAACCTTCGGTACCGGAGGGAAAGTTACCACATCGTTTGGAACCAAGCATGATTCGATTGATTGTCTTACCATCCAGCAGGATGACAAGATCCTTGCGACTGGGTCTTCATATACCGGTTCTTACTATGATTTTGCATTGGCACGATGCAATCCAGACGGATCCCTCGACACCACCTTCGGCACGGGTGACAAGGTTACCACACCCATTGGGAGCCAGAATGACTGCGCTTATAAGATCACGATTCAATCGGACGGAAAGATCGTAGTGGGAGGGTATATCCTTCCCAGTTCCAGTTCCTACAAGGACTTCGCTCTCGCGCGGTACTGGCCATAGGGAACACCGCGCTCTGCCTAAATAGATGCTCGAATAGAGGCCATGGCTGGAGCGTGATACAATAAAAGGTGGGATTCGGATGTTTGATTCCCAAAAGGAGGTGGAACCATGCAGCGTATCCTACTCACCGGTTTCATCCTCATCTTCTGTGCCAGCGTCCTATTCAGTGAGGAAGAAAAGACAGAAAAAAAGATCGCCCTACCGATTGTGTTGAACTTAGTACCAGGTTTTGGGATCGGATCCTTCACGCAGGGGGATTCTTTGGGAGGAATGATCTGTCTGGTGGGAGATCTTGTGGGGGGAGGACTCATAGCCTTCGGAGTATTCGGAACACTTGGATATCTAGCGTTAGAGACTGCTTCTTTCAGTACATTCGAGGGCACGTGGAATTTTACATTAGCCCGGAATATGATCCTGATCGGATTGCCAATCTTCGCGGCTACGAAGGTCTTTGGGATCATTCGCCCCATATGGTATGGCGTCTCCTACAATAAACGGTTGCGGGAAGAGCGGGTTTCGATCCTGCCCGGCATGAAGTACACAAGTTTTTCTACCCGCGAAGGGCGAGCCATCCCAGCCCCCCCGATGATGGCCATCCCATCCCTCCAGGTGCGGATCCGGCTTCGCTGAAATGAGGCGATACTCGAATCCTTCAGGGTGTCATACTTGTATGGATGGATCCCGAGCCTTGCGCGGCTACCCGTCGCACACTATCATTGGATCTGTAAAATTAGAAAGTGTTCTTTTATTCATAGAACACAGGAAGGAGGCGTGTAACCCATGAAACAAAATCTTCAAATCTGCGGTATTCTTGCGGGGATAGGGGTCCTGTTCTCGTTGACGCCTCTTGCCGCGGCTCCACCCTGGGAAGCGCAGGTGGCGGAAGCGGTGGAAGGAATGGCAAAGAACTACTTCAAGCCCGTGCTGACCACCGCCTTCGGTACCTTCACCTATGAGTACACGGGGTTGGGGAGCGCCTTTTCCCGGTATCTGGAAGAAAGAATGACAACTTCCTTACAGGGATCCCAACGAATAAAACTCTTCGCCCGTCACGCGGTAGAGAACATGGATCCCGAGTTTCGGAACCTGTACCGGGACTTTTTCAAGACCACCGATGTGGACGCTGTCCTGTACGGTAAGTACTTCAAGGAACCCGATGGAACGGTGCGCCTCCATCTGGAACTGGCAAGCCTGACCACGGGGGAGCTCTTGGGTAGTACCGATATCCTGATGTCTGGCCAGGAACTTCCACCCCGGATCGATCTGGAACCTCCGGCTCTAAGCAAAGCGATGGACGAGAAGAAGGACCTGGAAAACCTCATTGCCGCATCCAAGGGATCCCTCGTGGTACGGGCGGTGACGAGCCGGGGAACCGGCGCGGTGTACAAGAACGGGGAAGACCTGACGATCCACGTGTTCGTGAATAAGGACGCGTACCTCAAAGTGTACCATATCGACGTGAACGGAAAGGTACAACTGATCTTCCCCAATCCTTACTACAAGGATAACCGGGTCAAAGGGGGTACCATGGTTACTATTCCTGATGCTTCTTATCCCTTCCGATTCCAGCTCGGCCCGCCTTACGGCGCGGAGTTCATCAAAGTTGTTGCCTCTACCCAGCAGTTCGCCGATATCGAAACCGCTTTTTCCGATCTACCCGGAAAAGCGAAGGAAGTCCTAAGCCGGGGGCTCACGGTACTGAAGAAGAGCGATGGTGGAGGGGGAGGGAGCGGACCAGCCAGTGCGGGCGTGTCGGTGGTTGGAGTGGAAACAGCGGAGGCTCTAGCCTCCTATACAATCGTGGAAAAGTGAAGAGGTGCTGCATGAAACGAAAAGGTTGGCTAATAATGGTATTGATTCTTGGATTAGGGGCCGTGTTGCCAAGGGCTTTAGCGCTGTTCGCGCAGGAAAAGACCTTGATCGATGAATGGAACAGTATCCAGATACCCCAGGCCCCGGAATTGAAGCAAGTTACCCTGGATCCTAAAACTACGGCGTTTCTGGTGCTGGATATCCAGAAGAATAGCTGCACGGCTCAAGCGCGGCCCCGGTGCGTGGCCTCTATCCCCAAGGTGAAGGCCTTCCTGGAACTTTGCAGGAGTAAGGGAGTGTTCGTGGCCCATAGCCTCACCAGTACGGCCACACCTCAGGACATCGTGGACGAACTATCCCCCCTGCCCCAGGAACCCGTGGTGCGCTCGGGAGTGGATAAGTTCTACAAGACGGATCTGGAAAAGATTCTAACCGACCGGGCAATCAAGACCGTGATCATCGCGGGAACTGCCGCTCATGGGGCTGTTCTCCATACGGCAACAGGTGCCGCTTTACGAGGGCTGAATGTGGTCGTACCCGTGGACGGGATGTCGGCCGACGCGCCCTTCGCGGAGCTGTACACTGCCTGGCACCTGTTGAACAGTCCCGGCACAAGACGGAACAGCACGGTTACGAGTTTCTCTCGGATCCAATTCAAATAAGGGAAGATCGAGTTCCCGCTACGGGGACTGAAACGGACTAGGGCACAAGACTAGCGGATAATCTAAAACCAAATGGATAGGAGGTCCTCATGGGATTCCCAATGAACGAATATAAAAAGCAGATCGAATCTTTCTATGCTTTAATGGCCCAACACGCAGATATCGCGCAGGTGAAGCTTGCGGAAGACAAATGGACGCTGAAAGAGATGGTTGGACACCTGATCGACTCCGCATCCAACAACCATCAGCGGTTCGTCCGTCTGCAGCTGGTAGAGGAGCTCACATTCCCTCCGTACGATCCAGAAGACTGGAAACAGATTTCCAGAGCCAACGATCTCGACTACCAGTTCCTGATCGACTTCTGGAGGCAGTACAACCTGTTCCTTCTACACCTGATCCAGAACGTGGACCCCAAGAGCCTGGATCACGCTTGGATCGTGAACGCAGAGAAGAAAACCCTAAAGTTCCTTATCCAGGACTACTTCCGGCATATCCAGTGGCATGTGGACCTGTTTCAAGAGCGGGTACGGGAGATTCGGGGAACCCGTTAATGAGCCAGATCCGTGCCATGGGAGCCCTTGAATGGGGGTTCTTGGGACTCCTCTCCATTCTCTGGGGAGGATCCTTCTTTTTCATAAAGGTTGCTCTCGCCGGGTTCCACCCACTTGCCATCGTTTTCTTCCGAATCTGCATCGGAGCGATCCTACTGGTTGGATTCCTTCGGATAACGGGGATCCCCCTTCCCAGAAGCCGCGCTGTATGGGGAGCCTTCCTCGTGATGGGTCTCCTGAACAACGTGATCCCCTTTAGTCTAATTACGTGGGGACAGCAGTTCATATCGGCTGGACTCGCTTCCCTTTTAAACGCCTCCACCCCCTTCTTCACCGTCATTGTGGCCCACCTGTACACAAAAGACGAAAAGTTGAACCTAAACAAAATTATAGGGATTCTCCTGGGTTTCTTTGGAGTGGCTGTACTCATCGGATTCGATTCCCTCCGTAGAGGGCATAACGCTATATGGGGTGAGTTCGCCATTCTAGGGGCGACGATCTCCTATGCGTTCGCGGGGACCTGGGGTAGGCGGTTCAGAACAATGGGAGTTCTTCCCCTGCAAACAGCCGCAGGCCAGCTTGCCTGCTCGGCCATTATCCTCTTACCTACCCTTTTTGTACTGGACTCCCCCTTGCGGGAACCCCTACTTAGTTTCTATCCCCTTGGCGCCCTGCTTGGTTTGTCCGTCCTTTCCACGGCCCTCGCGTACGTGTTGTACTTCAGGATCCTTTCCACGTCCGGAGCCACCAACGTTCTCCTGGTGACGTTCCTGTTACCCGTTACTTCAATTCTTCTTGGAATCTTATTCTTAGGAGAAATCTTCCAACTCCGGCATGGAATCGGTATGGCCCTAATTGGTGCCGGTCTCATTGCTGTAGATGGACGGTTACTGAGGAAACGAAGGAAAGAGAGGTGATCCAGAATGCAGCTTCGTAGGGTCCTTATCGAGGACGCTTCTGCCATTTGTGACATCTACAACTACTATATCACCCACAGTATCTGCACCTTTGAGGAGGATCCGGTATCGATTTCAGAAATGGAAAATCGGATTCGTGAAGTCTCTTCTTTCTATCCCTGGTTGATCGCAGAAGAAGGAGGAGTAGTTTATGGCTACATCTACGCGAACCGATGGAAGACTCGAAGCGCTTACCGGTATTCCGCAGAGCTCTCCGTGTACGTGCGTAACGGGTACCAGGGCCGAGGGATCGGGAAGACCCTACTTGGGCATCTCTTGGATGAACTGAAACGCCAGGGAATCCATACCGTAATTGGTGGAATTGTGCTGCCCAATGAGCGAAGTGTTCGACTGCACGAAACCCTGGGATTCACGAAAGTGGCGCACTTCTTAGAAGTAGGATACAAGTTCGGCAAATGGCTAGACGTAGGATACTGGCAACGGGTTTTAAATTCTTAAAGCGAGGAAAGCTACCGAATGGAAACCGAACGAATTGATCAGAAACATCTGTACTCCCTATTGGGAGATCTCCCAGATCGAGACAGGCCTGTCTCGGTCGAGTGTATAGAAATAGTTGAACGGGAGGAGTACATTGTCGAAACACTACTCCTCGATCTGAATGGGATAGAACCTGTGCCCGCCTACTGCGCCTGTCCAGCAAATCGTGAAGGCCCCTATCCCACTATCCTGTACAATCATGCCCATGGACACCGGTGGGACATAGGGAAGGAGGAACTTCTCCAGGGAAGGGACTCCCTGCAGAAACCTCCCTATGGGAAAGCGTTGACTTCCCGAGGATACTTGGTTCTCTGCCTCGATGCATGGGCATTTGGGGAACGCAGGGGCAAAAGCGAATCCGAACTGTTCAAGGAAATGCTCTGGAAAGGACAAGTCCTCTGGGGAATGATGGTTTTCGATAGTCTCAAAGCTTTGGACTATCTGGTGACTCGGTCTGATGTGGATCCCTCCCGAATCGCAACGCTGGGTTTTTCCATGGGGAGCACGATGGCGTGGTGGGTTGCCGCTTTGGATGAACGGGTGAGAGTATGCATCGATCTCTGCGGCATGACGGACTTCTATTCTTTGATCGATACCCAAGGTCTCGATGGACATAGTCTCTATTACTATGTGCCAGGATTGCTGAAGCACTTCGATACGATATCCATCAATAGATTGATCGCTCCACGGCCTCATCTTTCCATCAACGGGAATTACGATCGGTTGACCCCCAGAAAAGGACTAGACCGGATAGACCGTGAGCTGACACAAACCTATGAGACATTGGGTGTACCTGAACGCTGGAAGATGCTTCGGTACAATACAGGACACCTGGAGACGGCTCATGGGCGAAACGCGGTCCTATCCTGGTTGGATCGCTGGCTATAAAGGCCCCCCTAATACCGCTCGCATAAACAAACCCATAAGGACCTTTAAGCTCGAACCTTCTACCCTCGGAAAAACTTTCGAAAAAAATTTCAAGTTCTGAATTCCTTCGCACACCTTTCCCGTTCTATCCCTATGAAATGAACGACAGAAAACAAGTGCAACAGACGAGCCCCATCACCGAACTCATCAAATCGATCCCCCTCTTCTCCCTAAAGGAAGGTTGTTTTCATGTAAGGATAGGTTTTTGCCTAGCGTTCCTTATAGGGTTCGGCACAGCCACCCTTCAACGGGGAATCTCTAACCTTATTCAAGAACTTGTGCCGCTCTCCGAACTGCCATCCTCTGTGTACCTGAAGGCGAAGGATGCCTACATCCGGAACGATCTTTCCGAAACCATTCAGCTTCTTGAACCAGCGGCTAAAGAACCTGGACGCAATCCCGCTGCCGCGTTCCTGTTGGGAAAGGCGTATTTCTTTCGCTCCAACTTTCCCGAAGCGGAGCGGATCTGGAAGGGCTTACTAGGTCAGGTTCCCCACCATTCGGAAGCTCAGAAATGGTTAGTCCGTCTTTATCTTAACCAAGGAAAGGTAGAGGAGGCAGCACAAATCTGCGTACGACTGTTAGCTCTGGATTCTGAGAACCCCGAAGGCCTTTTTCTTCTCGGGAAAGCTCGTCTATCGAAAGGGGACACTCGAGCCGCCCTCGAGTGCCTGGAAAAGGGAAAGGCATCCTTACGAAAACTCGCTGAAATCCCCCTGGAACTGGCAGACCTGTACAGACAATTCGGAATTAAAAAACGGTGCAAGGAAGAACTCGAATTAGCCTTGCACCTTTTAGGCAAGGAGAGCGCTCTCTCCCACACGGTGGAGGAATCCTTGAAGATTCTGGGGGAGCCATGAGGCGGTGGAGTGTAATCCTCATCTTACTTGTTCTGGGTAACTCCTGCGCAACGAATCGGGGAAAAATCGTGTATGACCGGTATCTATCGGGAAGCTATGAAGGAAAGCTCAAAGAGGGAGTGGTCCGTATCCAGGGAGTTTCCGTATTCAGATCTTTCGATGCGAAAAAGATCGAGGAAAACACCCGCTATATCTTGAGCCTCCTTTTCCAGAAACGGAACGAGGCAAAAATAGGAGCGTTCACCTTTTCCCTCGAGGTCACACTAAAAGAAGATTCCTTCATCCGGGACTACCGTGCCTGGAATACCGTGACAGTGGAACTTTCCCTACTAGATGACACGACACGGGTCTTCACAGCACTCTATACCGAGGACACGGAATCTACCCTATCCTCCTACTCCTACCTCTATTCTCTTCTCGAGCGGGCTAGCCGGGAGGTTCGATGAAAAAGTTGCCATCCTCTCCATCCATCCTATGCCAGTTCCTTTTCTTTCTCCTTCTTCTCTCGCGGCGTTATGGCAACTCAGAAACGGTAAGCGTAGAAAGCCTTCCACCCTCGAAGGGCTCTATTGGAATTGATCTTCCCACCGCGATCCAGAAAGCCCGGGAGAGAAACTCAGACCTGTCCCTCGCTTTATCCCAGCACCAGATCGAAGAGGAACAATACCGACTAGCCTACCGAAGGTTCTTCCCCCGTATCTCCCTTGGATATTCCCGTACCGATACGGTGATCTACCACTATCCAGACACGTACAACCAACGAATCTCCCTCGCGCTGGAGCAGGAAATCTACGACCGGGGGAAACGTATGTCGGATCTTCGATCAGAGGAAAAGAACCTCCGGCTTCGTCGCCGTTTACTTTCTTTGCAGGAAGAAGAGCGTTCCCTCCAGGTGGTTGGGGTATACCTAAAGGCGATCGATTTCCGACTCCAGAGGGAAATCCTCCGTCGAGCCATCGAAACCGCCCGCGAGCATAGCCGCATTGCTCAAACCGAACTTGCCCTCGGGGAAATTACCGAGTTCGACTACCTCTCGATCCTCCTGAAAGAGAAGGATCTGGAATTAGAGCAGGCGATCCTTCAACGGGAAGAAGACCAAAACCTCTTTGAGCTTAACACCCTCCTTGGGTTCACCGACAGGCAACTTATTCCCCTAGGCAGGATCGATCCTACCTATAACGGGTTTCTCCCTATGGATGAAGAGGAACGGTTTATGGCCTTGGCTTTGCAGAGTTCTACAGACTTGGAAGAGCTGGCGATTCAGCGGGATACTTTGATCCACAAGGTACAGCAGGCTCGTTCATCCTACCTTCCTTCCCTTGCTGTGCAGGTGGAACTCAGTATGGAGGGAAGGGAGTTTCCTTTGACCCAACCTGGTTTTTCCATCGCGTTGCAGTTGAGTTGGGATACTCCCATAGTCCCCTTCTCCATGGGTATCCAGATGGGAAAACAGGGGTACTATGAACGGAGACGGGGAATCAATGGGGAAGCTCAGGTGGTAGAGAATCTGGAAGGACTCGTATCGGTTCCTCTGGCTCTAATGAACCTCAAGCGTAACGAGGCCAAGTATACTCAAACCATAGAAAAACTTCGATTCACCCTAAAGCAGGCTTTTTCCCTGGTTCGCGAAAAATCGCAGACCTTGAAACTCTTAAGGGAAAAAAGCGCCCTTCTTGAACGAAAAAGAGAAGTTCAGCGCATCAAAGTAGCCCTTGGTGAGGTGACCCGTCTCGAGCTCCTTGAGGGAGAGATCGAACTGTTCCAAAGCAGGAGCAATATTTTAAAAGCCATTACTGAGCTCTTCCTGCAAGAGATTTCGATCTTAAAGCTCTGCGGGAAAGGCACCTTCGGCCATTATCCTATTCCCATCTTACCCGCCTCTACGGCTATTGAAGGAGGTAGTTGAATGGGGCAGGGATGCGGAAAAGTACCAGTGGTTAGAATGAAACGGAATCGCCAGTCTCTTGCCTTCCGTTATCGGATCTTGCTTATGGGAGTGATTCTATCCCTCCTAGGATGTTCTTCCCGAACCATCAAGAAGCCTATCTCCCCCCTTCCTTCGGTACGGGTCCTACGAGTTCGGAAAGAACCGGTTCAGCCTTTCCTGAAGACCTTCGGAACCCTTACCTATACGCGGAAAGCGGATGTGTACTCTTCCCAGGAAGGAATTATGGAAACTCTACGGGTCGAAGAGGGAGATCGAGTTACGGAAGGGCAGGTACTGGCCACCCTTTCTAAAGAAAAACTCCTTATCTCCCGGGAACAGGCTACCGCGACGGTATCGTGCCGGGAAGCGCTCCTCGACCTGGCAACGGAAAAACTCTTCGAGGGATACCGCTCTGTGGAGGCCCGGATTCTTGCCATGGAAAAGGCAGAGGCTGAGCTTGCACAGAAAGGTAGAGAGTATACTCACCTTTCTGAGGTATGGGAAACCAAACAAAAGCTGTTTCAAGCAGGAGGGATTCCAGGCGGAGACCTGGAGACAATTCGAACACAGTACTTCAAAAGTAAAACCGATTGGGAGCAGGCGGCTAGGGACCTGGAGATCCAGCGGATCGGTTTTCGAGACGAGGATCTTGTCAAGGCCGGTTATTCGCTACCGGGATCGAAGGCAGAGCGGATAGAACTCCTGAAGGAACTTGGAACCAGAACTCTAAAAGTTGAACGGGATGTTGCGCAAGGAGAACTTTCGATCGCTAGAGCGGAACTCCATCGGATCGAACTCCTTCTTTTTGAGACCGAGATTCGATCTCCTCTTTCGGGGATTGTGAGCCAGCGAGCCATCGAGATGGGTGAAAAGGTCTCCCCGGATACCCTCCTGTTTTCTATCTACGACCCTGTATCCCTTTATGCCCTTGTGGAAGTCCATGAACGAGATTTGCCCCGTATTCAGATCGGGCAGGTCGCACAGGTTCACTTGGAACCTTTCAATCCCATCACAACCCTATCGGGAACGGTCCACCTCTTGGCTCCCTACTTGAATCCGCAATCCCGCTCCATCCAGGTTCGGATCCTCCTCGATTCCTCGTTCAATACCGGTACTCTCCTTCAGGTTCTCCCCGGGATGTTCGTCCGGGTAACGATTCCCACAGGTACGATTGCGAAAATCATCCGGATTCCCGAGTCCGCTCTCTTATTCGAAGAAAGGTTGGTAAGAAATGGAACGGAAAATGCGAACAACACAACGCCCGGGGACTCTAGCACGGTGTTCATTGTTCGGAATGCCACTCTTTTCAAATCGGCAGTTTTACTGGGAGATCGAATGGAAGGAAAGGTGGAGGTTCGATCGGGGATCGAAGAAGGGGACAGGATTGTACTGAATCCTACTCGAACCCTCAAGGAAGGGGAACAGGTGGAGGTTATGGAATGACGCGTAGATTCAACCCTCGCCAATCTTGCATACTCCTGGGAGTAATATGGATGGGGATCCTTTCCTGTTCTCTCTGGGAATTGGGGGATTCTTCGGGAATCCAAACCTACCCCAAAGAGCCAAACTCCGTGCTATCGGATATGGAATCCATCTGGATATTCTTTCCCTTCTCGGTTGATCACGCATCCGCCGAAGCCCTCTTTTCGGTAAAGGATTTCTCGGGTACGGTTTCGGGACGGTTCGACTGGAAAGAAAACACCCTCTACTTTTTTCCTGAACCGGAGTTAAAACCCGGCACACGGTACGTTCTTTCCTTCGATGGAATCGTTCGAGATTCCAAAGGGCGGCCCTATGAAGGGCGCTACAGAATACCTTTCTTCTACCGGTATAGATCAGAAGTCTCTCCCTATATCCAATCGGTTCTGCCTACAAAAGGGGAAACCGTTTCTGTCACCCAAGAGATCGTGATCACCTTCAACCGGGAGATGGATCTCTCTTCCTTCGAAAAAGGATTCTCCCTGTCTCCCAATACCCCCCATGAGGTACGATGGTCTGATTCCAACCGTACCGTACGCGTATCCCCCCAAAAAACCTGGCAGGATCGGACCTTATATACCCTCTCTTTTGGAGAGGGAATCACCGATCGAAATGGGATGGTTCTAGCGTCTCTCCCTCCCACGACCTTTCTCGTGCAGGAGGACACCGACCGACCCTACGTTCGGTCGGTAGAGGTAGCCCTGAACGATGGAATTTCCTTCCCCCCCCTGGGAACCGACCTCGACACCCTTCTCCGTTCTACCGACCCCATCAAAATCACCTTCAGTGAACCGATGGACACAAAGAAAACTCGCTCCGCCGTTCGGCTCACCCCTTCCCTTCCGGGTACCTGGACATGGCTGGACGATCAGGTCCTCCTCTTCCTGCCTTCCACAGGTTGGGAAACAGGAGTGTCCTACAGTCTACAAGTGGGGATCTCGGCAGAGGACTGTACGGGGAACCGAATTATCCCCCTCCCTCCCCTCACCTTCACACCAAAGATCGATCCTCTTACGGTAGAAATCCTTTTGGTGGAGGATGGAATCCTCTTGGATGGAAAGAACTGTAGTCCTTCCCGGAGCAAGAGCCTCTCTCTCCCCCCGCCGAGCTGGTCGGATTACACCTTCCGGTTCACCTTCCACGGTGGATCGTTCCCTACCGATGAAGAGAAACTTGCCGCCCAGAGAGGGATCCAGCTCAGTTGCCTCTTTCCGCCCGCTTCCCCGAGTCCTGTTCCTCAAGGGTACTCTTGGGTAGGAGGAAATCAACTGAGTATTACCTATACGGGCTTTTCCCCCTCAACCGAAACCGAACAGTACTACTATCTCCTTACCCTTAAGGGAAAAGAGGGGGGGATCCGGACTTCTGCCGGGAATGGCCTATCCGCGGATCTGGTACAACTCCTCGTGACAGGGAGAAGATGAATGCGTCTCAGCTTTGTACCTTTCTTCATCCTGGTCCTTCCGTTGTTTTCCTGCTCCTTTGCAAAGGAGTTTCAAAGAATGGAACCTCCAAAGATCCTCTCCTACTTTCCCGACCGCCCCTACATCACGGCATCGGAAGTGATGGGATTCTATCTTCGCTTCTCTACCCCCATGAAACTCCAAAGTACCGAGGAGGCCTTTTCCCTAAGGGCGAATACCACACCCCTGGCAGGGACTTTCCACTGGGAGGATGGGGATCGAACCCTCGTTTTCGTCCCTTTGTCCCCCCTGCAAGACAAGGGAACCTACATTCTATCAGTTTCAACTGCTGCCGAAGACAAGTGGGGAAACTCCTTACTCGAAGAGTTCCATCGCACCTTTCACACAAAAGAAGAGACGGTTCCCCCCAAAGTATTGACCGCATCGCCGAGTTCCAACGCAACGGTTTCCGATCTTCTCCAACCCATCAGGGTCACCTTTTCCGAACCTATGGAGAAGGAGTCTCTCCTTCGTGGTTTCACCCTTAGCCCCTCTCTGCCGGGAGTATTTTCCTTTAGCGTCAACTTTGATTCCTTCGTATGGACACCGATGGAACCTTACAGGCAGGGGGAAACCTACCAAGTAACCCTCGGGAAGGATGTCTGTGATGCTTCGGGGAATTGTCTAGTGGAGGATTACCGGTTCTCTTTCCGGGTTCCCAAATCTGAATCGAAGCTTCTTTCCATTACTTGTCTTTCCCATGGAACTCCCCTTTATCCCACTCCACCAGGGACCTACTTGGATCCTTCCCTTCGGATCGAAAAGAACGAATCTTTCCGGATCCGATTCATCTCTCCCATAGACCCAGAAACTCGGGATTCGATTCTTGTCTTTTATCCCACTACAGCCTATCGAACGGATTGGAATAGTGCCGGGGACGAACTAATCCTTTCCTTCTCAGAGCCCCTTTCCTGGAACACCGTATACGAGTTGCAAATCCTCTCTTCCACTTTCCGGTTTCGGGTGAACGGCCCTCTTTCAATCCCACCCGAGGTAAGACAAATCCTCTACATCCCAGATACCACTGCCCCAACCCCTATCTATGAGGAACTTCTGTTCTGTCAGAACTATACCTTTACCGATTCGGGTTATGCCGCCTTTGATGTGTACATCTCCCTTTCGCCGAACGCATCCATTGTCACCAGTTCCTTCCTTTCCGCCTTCTCTTTAGAAGCGGGGAATGGATGCTTGGATCTTCGCCTTCTCCGGATTGAGGAGAACCCCACCTATCCTCCCCCCCAGCCCCTTCCCCCCTTACAGGAGGGGGATACCTATCTGAAGGTACAGGTGTTTCGGGTGTACTGCCGCATCATTCCCGTATTCACTTCGGGCACAGTTACCTTCACCCTGCGGAAGGAATTACAGGACGATTTAGGGAACCATCTTTCCAATCCCTACACCCTGATCGTGAACAAACAGTAGGAGGTTCCATGGGAAAGCCTTCTAGAGAGATCTCGACCGGCAACTCTAAAAGCAATCCGCTAGAAAAACACTCTAGCCCATCCGCAAACCTCTCCTGTCCAGATTCCTTCTTATACCGGATGGTCGAATCTGCTGTGGCAAGACCTGTTACCTCTGTGACAATTGCCTTAGCCATTCTCCTTCTCGGTTCCGTGTCCTTTCTCTATTTAAAAATCGAGTATATGCCCACTCTCCCCATTCCTGTTGTGCATGTGGTAACCGAGTATTCCGGATTTCCAGCGACTGAAGTGGAACGCCTCGTAACCATCCCTCTGGAAAACGGGCTTTCGGCGGTGAAAGGAGTACGAGGGATGGAATCCATCACTAAGGAAGGGATATCCACCATTTCCCTCCGGTTCGATTGGAAGGTAGACCTTCGGACTATTACGGTGGATATCCGAGAAAAGATCGACAGCACCTATCCCTACCTTCCCTATGGAATCCGCAAACCACTGGTTTACACAGAAGACCTCAATGCGGACCCTGTTCTGGTTCTTGGTGTAGTTCCTCGAGGAGGACGTACCCGGAAAGATATAACTCCTCTGGTACGTAAGGAGCTTTCTACTAGGCTCCTCCGGATTGAAGGGGTTTCTTCCCTTCGCATGGTAGGGACTTCGGAGCCTGAAGTTCTCGTGGAGGGGAAGAAGGGGCCCATACAGGCAGGAACTATATCCCTCGATGAATTAGCGGAAACGATAAAAGCCAACGTGTTTCAGGCTTCCCTTGGGATTCTTACCGAAGGAGAGCGGGAGTACCTCGTGGAGGCTGACACGGGAGTGGATTCGGTAGAGACTTTAGCAACCATTAGCCTTGGGAGCGGAGGAATTGTAGGTTCGCCCCACCGTTCGGGTTCGAAAGCCAACTCTGGATTTGGCTCTAATCTCGATTCGAACAAAGTTTCAGGAAAACGGGACAGTTCTGTAGTGGGTTTGGAGAGACGGAAACTTCGGGATGTGGCAGAAATATCCCTGAGGGAAAAGGAGAGGACTTCCTTCTTTCATTGGAGAGGCGAAGAAGCCATTGGGATTTTCCTCCACAAGACTCCCGATGCCAGTAGCCTCCGTACGGCAAAGGAAGTAGCAGCAAGTCTTCCCTATCTCAATACTCTTTTTCAACAGGAGTTAAGGATCGAGGTAGTTCAGAATCCCACTCGGAGGATCCTCTCTTCCCTCCACAGCCTCATCGGTTCCATTGGAATGGGGGTATTGGCAGTGTTCCTGGTTCTTTCCCTCACCTTCAGGAACCTCACATCCCCCCTGATCATATCGATTTCCATCCCCCTCTCCACTCTGGGAGTTTTTTTCTACATGTATCTTTCCCAGATCAGTCTGAATACCGTGTCCCTTTCCGGCATCGCTTTAGGGATCGGAATGATCGTGGATAACAGTACTGTGGTACTGGAAACCCTTCACCGTAAAACAGCTAGGGGGCTTCGAGAAATCTGTCGAGCCGTCACAGAGGTGTTTCCTTCTCTATTCGCCTCCACCGTCACCACGGTACTTGTGTTCCTACCCCTCGCCCTCATCCCCGGAGTACTAGGAGCCTTGTTCAAGGATCTCGCCCTTACCATCTCTGTCTTGCTTACTCTTTCCCTCGGAACCTCGATTTTCTTTACCCCCGTACTGTATCTCCTCTTCACCCGACCAAGAGGTTTTAAAGATCCTAAGGGTGACCCATTCCCCAGCGCCCCTTTGGTTCGGCAAGGGGTGGATTCGGTAGGTCAGAGCGGTCGTAATGTCCAGAAGCTTTATCGATCCTACCTTCTCTACTCCATTCAACATCCATCCCTTCCCATAGGTTCGGGTATCCTGCTCGTTGGCGTGGGGTGCCTCGCTTTCTTTTTCCTTCCCAAACGCGTGTTACCCGAGGAGACCCCAGAAACCTTCTTAATTACCTTGAGCTACCAAACGGGTACTTCCCTAGAGGCCAGTTCCAGGGAAACCCTAGTTTTAGAAAAGAAGATCCTTTCTTTAACGGAGGTAGGGAGTGTATTCGCTGAAGCGGGGTATGAAACTCAATCCCTCAAAGACAAGGGTGCGCAGGATCTAAACCCCTGGACAGTTCGCCTAGCTGTGCAATTTGAAGGGAACGTGTCTGCGCGAATCCGAAAGGACTTGGAAAGTCAGTTAACCGAAATAGCGGGAATAGAATACCGGTTGGAGGTGCCCGCAAATGGAACCGCTAGACTGTTAGGTGCAACTGACGCGATCCAGTTCCGTGCCCAGGGTTCCCAACGGGAAGAGCTCCTCCTTAGGATGGAAAACCTTTTCCATCAAGAAGGCATATCTTCTCTTATCGTTTCCACAATTTCAGACACCCAAAAGAACCTACCCCAAAAATCGTTCGAGGTAAAAAAAGATCTAGCCACATACCATGGGATCACTCCACGGTACATTCTAGACACTCTCGGCCTCTCCATTCGGGGAACGATCGTGTCGAGTCTCCCCTTGAAAGGAGAAGATGTCGATCTTCGCCTCCGTTTAGAGCGGGAGGAATCCTCGCGGGAAGAATCTGGATCCGTATCGAGCGTTCCCTTGCCCCTTTCGGGGGGAGCGATCGATATGGGAATGGTAGGGACCTTACGATCTGAGTTCACTTACCCAGAATTGCACCGAGCCGACCGTAAACCATCGGTCACCTGGACCTTCTATCCTAAGGAGGAGAAAAAGAAGGCGCTGGAAGCCATCTTGGATTCCCTCACCTACCGCATCTCCCCTACCAGCGACGGATTTACCGCGGTGCTATTGTCCCGCTCGGCAATAACCGAACAAGGGATCCACATGCTACAGGTTTTCGGCACTGCTCTCCTTCTCATGTACCTCGTTTTAGGAGCTCAATTCGAGTCCTTTGGGCTCCCCATTCTCCTACTATCATCTTTCCCCCTATCGATTGCTTCTAGCTTCCTCTGTTTATACCTCTTTGGATTCAGCCTGAACCTCAACTCCTGCCTTGGTATCCTCGTGTTACTAGGCACGATCATCAACGGCACCATCCTGCTCACCTCGGCCTATCAAAATAACAATGGGAAAGGAGTCATCGAGGAAACCATCACTCACCTCAGGCCCCTCCTGGCAACAGTCAACACGAGCCTCGTGGCCATGCTCCCTCTCCTTCTGAGTGGAAGGGGGAGCCTGCAAGCCCATACCGCAATGGCCTTGGGGGGAGGGTTGGGTTTGGGTACTTTCGGAATCCTAGCGGTTTACCCCGGCCTCTATCTAATCTTCTGCCGCCGAGCACATCCTGTATGACGCCCTCTAAAGCCCCCTTGCCAAATTATGAAGATCCCCCTTTACCCACAGAGTTCCCTACCCTCTTACCCGAAGTTCCCTCAGTCCATCCTGCATTTTGTCCAAAGAATCCAGAAACCCATTTCCTGCGGTTTGTCTTTCTCTTTCTCCTCTTGTTCGCTTCAGCAGTATTGATCGGAATCAGGATCCCTCTTTCCTACCTTCCAGGCGTAAGCAAGCTTTCCTTACAGGTCTTGATCGAATACAGGGGAGCCTTCGAACAGGAAATCGAACGGATCATCACAGTTCCTTTGGAAAACGCCCTCTCCGAGATTCGGGGAGTGGAAGAGATCTTCTCCCTCTCCGAACCAGGTCAGAGTCGGATTCACTTGATCCTATCGGAAGAGTCCAACCTGGAGGACGCGTACCTGGAAACCCGAGAAGTGGTGGACCGATTGTACATTCAGTTTCCTCCTGCTGTCCAGCGTCCCCTAATCCTTCGAAGCGATCCCCGAAACGATCCAATGTTCATCGCTGCCTTCCCCCTAAGGATAGATGTATCGGAGGAAGAACTGAAACGAATGTTCCAAGCGGTGGAGGGGGTAGGAGAGGTGGAAGTGGGAGGAGGGACAAAGGAGGAAACGGTGATTCGATGGATCCCAGACAGAGGGCTTGCTGCCCTGATTGTCCCTTTTAGGATCGGTGAGGTTATCCGGGGTTGGAATGTGAGCGGTGGGTTTGGCACATCCCCTAGTCTTCCGATGAAGATTCATCACCTCCTCGTTGATCCGATGGAGATCGAACAGGTACCTCTCCGTAGTTTTCTAACCGTGAAGGATGTAGCCGAGGTAATGAAACGGCAAGTCCCCAAAGAACGAAAGGCCCGGGTGAATGGAGAAGAACTCCTGGTGTTGTACCTTCGACTTGCGGGGGATGGGAATCCCCTTCGTGTATCCGAGCAGTTGAACCTCTTGTGCCGATCCATCCCTGGATCTTCGATCCTATACGATCAAGGGGCGAAAATTCGGTCTGCTCTGGCAGAACTATTCTGGGCACTGGGGATTGGGGTGCTTTGTGTAATGATCCTTACGGGAATCTTCCTGAAAGCCCTCATTCCCTCTCTCCTTGTTTGCCTAGCCATTCCCTTTTCAACGTTTTCCGCTTTGACTGTGCTGTACCTTTTGGGGAAAACTCTCGATGTGGTATCTATCTCGGCCCTCACGGTTGGGGCTGGTCTCGTGATCGATTCGGGGGTGATTCTAACGGATCGATTCCTCGAACGGGGTGATGGTTCCCTAAAGAAGGTTCTTCTGGAGGTAAAAGATCCGATCCTTCTTTCTACTTTGACGACCATTGGAGTGTTCCTCCCCCTAATTTTTGCTTCTTCTACTGTCCGGCTACAGTTCGAACCCTTGGCATTCACCCTTTCTGCTCAACTAGGGGCTTCCCTCCTCTATACCCTAGTGTTCTTGCCTGTGTTCCTTAACCACAGAAACCGCTCCAGAAGGTCACCATTCCTTTCATCTTTTCCATCCTGCGTTTCCTCCCTTCGCCAGTTCGTTTTTAAGCAAAACTTTCCCGTCCGGTTCTCCATCCTCGTTACCTTCCTATTCCTCCTGGGAGGGGGAATGACTTTCCTCCTTCTGTTACCCAAAGGCGAAGAAAAACTGAATGACCTAACCCAACTGGATTTCCTCATCGAGTACGAGAGTGGAGTACCTCTGGAACAAGTAGTTTCCCGGAGTGAACTCTTAGAACGGTTCTTGTCCCACTATCCGGGAGTGGATCAGGTTCGGGTCAAGTACGAACGGGAGAGGGCCTCTTTTTCCCTTCACCTTTCTACAGATTGGGAGGGGCAAACGGGAGGAAAGGATCCTAAAGGTTCTTTCGGATTGTATATGCAACAAAAACGAGTGGAACTCTTGCGGGTAATTCGCCAACACGCTATATGGATTCCTCAAGGGTTTCTCTTTCTTCCCGATTCTGCCCGGGGAGGGAGTTCTATCTCGGTAGTTTTGAGTGGACAGGACACCCTTGACCTCCAGGCTACGACTTTAACCTTCGCCCTATACTTACAGGGAAAAGTCGGTCCTGCCACAGCGTATGATAGCTCCCATGGGAAATCATATGTATCCCTCGATGGAGCGAGTACCCGTGAGCCCATGGAAATCGTGTTTCACTTCAAGGAACCCCTCCCTTCGAAACGAATCCTTCTGGATCCTCAACGAACGAACCTATTTGGTCTTACCCCCTCTGCGATCCGAGATTACCTCTACGCTTCCCTTTCCGAGCCCGTTATCGACAAATCCATTACACCCGATGGAGAAACAGACATTCGAATTTCCTTTCCTCAAAACTGGATCCAGGACTTCAGCGACCTACTATCCCTTCCCCTTCCTGGTTTTCAGGGAACGGGAGCCCGGGTATCCGACGTAAGTTCGATGGAAGAAAAGAAAACCCCCAGAAGGATCTACCGGTCTAACCGCAGGAGGAGCGTTAGCTTCACGATTCTAAGCGACCGGGAAGACCCTACACCCCTACTGAAGTCCCTGAGGAAAGTTGCCAGAGAGTATCCCTTTCCAGAGGGAGTCCTGGTAGAGATCGGAAAGGAATGGGAAGAAACGTTTCGGAACTCAAAGCGGAACCTCTTTCTCCTCGGGCTTTCCTTCTGCGTATTGCTGTTGATTCTGGTAGCATTCTATCAGGAGTTAACCTATCCCCAACTCGTGATCCTCCAGATCCCCCTTTTCCTTTCCTTTTCCCTCTGGGCTCTCTGGATCTTCCAGATCCCCCTCTCCCTCTCAGGTGCCGTCGGGTTATTGCTTACCGGCGGCGTAGGGGTAAATAACGCCCTGTTAGTATTTCCTATTCGAAAGAAGGCTATCGATCCAACGCACTCGTTCGCTTCCGTTTCCAGGACGAACGCCTCTTCCCCTTTGGGTAGGTTTCTCCATTCCTTTCGCTGCATGCTCACCGCTACCCTTACGACAATTGCGGGGATCCTTCCTCTTCTATTCCAGGGAGGGTTTCTTCCAGCTAAAACTCCTTTACAGACCACACCTTTCGCAAGTCTTTCCCTCGTAGTGGTAGCAGGATCCGTTGGATCACTCTTTGTCCTTTTTGGGGTAGTGATCCTTCTCGAACCTGCTAAATCGAAGGATGAGAAAGAAAGGCTGCCTGTGCAGCCAGAAGGCAAGCCCCATACGCGGCATCTTCCTTCGCCCTGCAAACCTCTAGGCCAGGGATCCGTACCCTGATGTGATGGGTAACCGCTCTCCACAGCCAGATATTGTGTTCCAATTGACCACCCCAGAGCAGGAGTTTCTTTACTTCTATCTTCTCTTCTATCCTCCGAAACACGGATTCTACCAGTTTAGCCAGCTCCTCTGCCGCCTTTAGGAATATATCCACCGCCAGAGGATCCTCTTGTTCCCGGTAATTTTCCACGATCTGCGTCGCTCCGGCAATCAGAGCCTTGTCGAAGCGCTGGTACCAGAGGGGAATCAATTCGTAGGGGGTTCGAATCGTGAAGTAGGATAGGATCGCGGAAAGCATCTTTGTGGGAAGATCCCGACCTTCCCAGGAACGAATGCTTCGAGTAACAGCTTCTTTGGCGATCCAGAAGGCAGAACCCTCGTCCCCTAAAAAGTGACCGTACCCCCCGGAGCGGACCACGGTACCGTCCCGTAAACGAGCCAAAGCGATAGAACCTGTGCCCGATACGAGAATCATTCCCTCGAGACTCTTGAGTCCTCCCACCAGAGCAGCCTCTGCATCGGAAACGAATACTAAGGGACATTGGAACTCAAGCGCCTTTTTAAGCTTCTCTTCCAGTTTCCGTGCCTCCTCCGACACTCCGCCCCCCGCGATGGCGAAACACCCTGCCTTGAAATCATGTGTTCCTACTACCCATCCATACGTTTCTTGCAGGGCTCGAATCCCTCGTTGGAACAAGATCGAAATCCGTTCCACCGCCACCGGGTATCCCACTGCCTGGGGATTCACCCCCTCACCTATTTGTTCCACTAGTATCCGATTCTTCTCATTCGCTATCCGAAGACGACTTCCCGTGCCTCCCCCATCCAATCCAAAGATCAGTCGTTTCATCCTGTTTTTCCCTTCTTGCGGTTCCCCCTATGGGGTGTATGCACTGCCTCGGCGGTTCGTTCGATGGAAAACCGTGCTCCATCTAAGTCCTTTACGATCAGGAGGGAGTATAGCATATCCACCACAGCCAGTTGGGTAATGCGGGACAGAATAGCCCCTGTCCGGTAGACCCCTTCGGTAACCGGGACAACGAGGGGCACGTCCGCCATCCTCCGTAGGGAATTATCCGTGTCCCGAGTGAGGGTTATGATCTTCGCCCCCTGTTTCTTCACGTTAGCTGCCACGGACAGCATCGAGGGAGTTTCCCCCGAATAAGAAATTACAAAGGCCACATCGGTAGGTCGCAAGGTACAGGAGGCAGTCACCTGCAGATCCGAATCCGCAGAAAACACGCAGAGTAACCCTAACCGAAGAAGTTTCAGATGAATGTCCATCGCCACGAGGGCGGAGGCTCCGATTCCGAAGGCATAGACAGCCCGAGCTTCCCGCAACAGTTTCACCGTTTGTTCCAGCTTCGGTAGATCGATCAAAGACTCCAGATGAGAGAGACATCTTTGGAAACTACGGAGGATTCCTTTTACCAGTTCCCCTGGATCCACTCCTGGCTTCAACTCCACATCGGGCAGGAAAGGCACTTCAGTCGCCCGAAACACGTCGTGGGAAAGCCTTAGTTTAAAATCACCGTAGCTCCGGGCCCCGATTCTCCGGCAGAACCGAACGACGGCCGCTTGGCTTACCCCCACCCGGTTGGCGAGTTGGGCCACCGTGAGGGAAAGAACATCCTGTGGATGCTGGAGCACAAAGGAAGCGATCTTTCCTTCGGTGGCGGAAAATCGGGGATTCTGTTCCCGGATGACGAAAAGGATGCTATCCACTTAGAGCCCTTCCCCCCCCTTCTGTGACCGCGAATAAGTTCCTAGAGCAATAGCTCTGCGGACATTCCCTTCCGTCTGCTCCAATAGAAACTCTGCCTGCTTTCGTTCTACCCCTGCGGATACCATCACGATTGCGGTTTTGGGTTTCTTCCCCGAGGCTTCGAACGCTGCCTGGGCCGTTTCCCTGCTGCACCCCGTAACCCGCTGGATCAGCCGGTAGGAACGCTCCACCAACTTTCTATTTACCGGCGTAAGATCGATCATGAGGTTCTTGTACACTTTCCCCATGAGGATCATGCTGGCAGTGGTGAGCATGTTCAACACCATCTTCTGGGCTGTTCCAGCCTTCAACCGGGTGGAGCCGGCGATAATCTCGGGCCCTACATCCAGATAGATTTTGTGCTTAGCCACCTGAAAAGTCTTGGAGTTTCGGTTACAACTGATGGCGCCCGTCACAGCCCCTAGATCTCGGGCATAGGATAACGCCGCCAGCACGTAGGGTGCCTGCCCCGAAGCGGTGATCCCCACTAGCACATCCCTCTCCCCAAATCCGATTCCCTGTAAATCCCGAACCCCATCTTCCTCCCGGTCTTCCGCATTCTCAATGGAACGGG
>Ga0067045_1028680_pt1 | contig 29192 bp, 30 predicted proteins | sample TerdegcTABiofilm_FD_59184 | JGI IMG/M metagenome (GOLD analysis project Ga0067045, IMG submission 59184) | Combined Assembly of (Gp0054472, Gp0054536) Wastewater bioreactor microbial communities from Singapore -Terephthalate degrading...
ACCAAATTCCGAACATTTAAGAAGTGTTGCACCTTCCATCTGTCGTTCCAGGTCGTATGTTACGCGCTTCTGTTGTATGGTTTTTTCTAAGCCTTTTATAATTAAATCAGCAGCTTCCTTCCATCCCATGAAACGCAGCATCATCTCACCTGAAAGAATAAGGGAACCGGGATTAACCTTGTCCTGATTTGCATATTTAGGAGCAGTGCCATGGGTAGCTTCAAATACTGCTGCATTATCGCCAATGTTTGCACCTGGTGCCATACCAAGGCCACCAACCTGAGCTGCCAGTGCATCTGAAATATAGTCACCATTCAAGTTAGGAGTAACAATGACATCAAACTCATCGGGACGAAGCAAAACCATCTGAAACAGCGCATCAGCAATGCGGTCTTTTATAACAATCTTCCCTGCTGGTACCTTTCCGTTATAGGTAGACCAGAGTTCATCTTCGGTAATAATGTAATGTGCAAATTCTTCTTTTGCTGTCTGGTATGCCCAGTCGCGGAATGCACCTTCGGTAAATTTCATAATGTTGCCTTTATGCATGATTGTCACGCTTTCTCGATTATTCTCAATGCAATAGCGTATGGCTGCACGCACTATGTTTTTTGTATTTTCTATGCTTATGGGTTTTACACCAATGCCTGTATCATAGCTTAATGATTGCCCCATTTCGTTGTTTAAAAAATCAATAATTTTTTTTGCCTCTGGAGTTCCCTGTTTCCATTCAATACCAGCATACACATCTTCCATATTCTCTCTGAATATCACCATATCAACTTTTTCAGGATTTTTCAGCGGGCTTGGCACGCCGGCTAAATGGCGTACGGGCCGAACGCATGCATAAAGTTTAAGTACCTGGCGCAATGTAACATTAATGCTTCGTATGCCACCACCTACGGGTGTGGTAAGAGGACCTTTGATTGCAACTTTATATTTTTTTATTTTTTCCAGTGTTTCTTCGGGAAGCCAGCTTCCAGTCATGTTGAATGCCTTTTCGCCAGCAAGAATTTCCTGCCATTGTATGGTGTGCTTACCACCATAGGCTTTCTTCACTGCTGCATCCAGCACAATCTTTGTTGCTCGCCAGATATCGGGACCAGTGCCATCGCCTTCTATAAAAAGTACTACAGGGTTATCGGGTACAACAATAGAGCCTTTTTCGTATTTGATTATTTCTTCCATAGCCTCACTCTTTCGTATTGGATTTAATATCGGTAACTATCGCCCATATAGTATTACGAGGCGATAGTTCCTGACAATGTGCTAACTTTTAAAACGATATCAATGATGCGTATCTTTTTGTGGCAAAACAAATATCTAACAATATAGCACAATATAAAGTATTTGACATTAGTTTTTGTAAAGGCGCAAAATGTCAAAAGAAAAAAATGAAAAAAGGTTTGATGTGTACGATAGTATTTTAGAAAAATCTAAAATACCGTGGTTTAATTATAATCACAGACTATTACAGTAGATTGTAAGCGTTACGAGGATTATAAGTCAAGCCCGGAATGAACTTGACTTACGTCGGGAAATTCTATTTTTATGGGAGGACTTACAGCATGAAAGAACTTATCATTATTGGTGCCGGGCCTGCTGGAATGGCAGCATCAATCTACGCGGTGCGTGGAGGGCTTGATACGCTGGTACTGGAAAAAATATCCCCTGGCGGACAGGTTATGCTGACGTATGAAATTGAAAATTATCCAGGCTTTGTTGAACCTGTTGAAGGCTGGCAACTGGCAAGCAACATGGAACAGCAGGCACGCAGGTTAGGGGTAACCATAGAAAGCAAAGATGTGGAACAGATACGTAAAGTACAGGATGTATTTGAAATAAAAACAACAGATGGTAGCGTTCTTACAGCGCGTTCAGTGATTGCAGCAACCGGTGCATCTCTCAAACGCCTGGGTGTTCCGGGCGAAAGTGAATTTACCGGTAGAGGTGTTTCATACTGTGCTACCTGTGATGCGGCTTTTTTTAAGGATATGGTAACTGCGGTTGTTGGAGGTGGTAATACCGCACTGGAAGAGGCACTGTATTTAACACGCTTTGCATCAAAGGTGTACCTTATTCACCGGCGTGATGAATTCAGAGGACAGAAGATTTTACAAGATAGGGTGCGCTCAAATCCCAAAATTGAACTGGTTTTAGATACTGTGGTGACACAGGTTATTGGGGATGAAAAAGTAAAGGCAATTAGCCTTTTGAATAAAAAGACAAACAAAACATCAGAGCTTACTGTTAATGGGCTTTTTATATTTATTGGTTTTAGTCCCAACACTGCATATCTGCCCAAAGAGGTTTTAAATGAAGCTGCTCAGGTGAAGGTTGACATGCACATGCGTACACCAGTAGCCGGGCTTTTTGCAGCAGGTGACCTGCGTGAAGGCTCATACCGGCAGGTGCTGATGGCAGCAGCCGATGGTGCCACAGCATCAATCAGTGCTTATGAGTATATAACGAACAAAGAGTGGTGATGAAGTTGTACAGGTTCTTTGTAGGCTTGTTAATGCTTATCTATTCCCAATCTTCAATACGTAAGTTTTTGATGCGTTGGAATTCTTTGATATTGTGCGTTACAAGTGTAAAGTTATGTGCAAGGGCTATAGCAGCAATTTGCATATCATATGGACCAATGGGGGTGCCCTGCTTCTCTAATTCAGCTCGTATAATGCCATAGCATTCAGCTGCTGCTGAATCGAAGCTAATTTCAGGAAAACATGCAAGGAATTCTTTTAAGATTGTTAAAGATTTTTCTGGATTATTGCTTTTTCTTGCACCATATTCAAGTTCACCTCTCACAATAGAACATATAAATAAAGAAGATATATCAGCAGCCTCTATTTTTTCTTTGAGTGCAATACTTCTTCCTGTTATAAATTGTATACAGACGTTAGTGTCTAGAAGATAATTCATTAGAAGTTTTCTCGTGTTTGTAGTTCGCCCTGTGGTGCGCGTTCAGGAAAATCGGGGATAGCACCAAAAAATTTGCTTACATCAATGGATTTTTTTTCTTCATCAAGAGGTAAAAAAATTACCTCAATGTTTTTCTTCTGGAATTCCTTGGGTACGGGGATACTGCTTGGGGCATTTTTATATATTGATTTTACTGCATTCATGTTGGTTTTCCTCTTATAATTATTATTTTTTAGAATAATTACATTAATCAAGCATTGTTTATGTGAAAAAAGTTAAAGGATAAATACTAATAAATACTAAGAATATTGATATATATAATATAATAAATATATACTATCCATTCCAAATATACAGTAAAAATGTATTATTATTTCAAGCAAAAATTTTATCCACTGCAAACGAAAAAAATTTTTATTTTATTTAAATGTTTTCTACCGCGAGTGGCAAATTTTGAATATTATGGGTACTGTATTAAGAATTCCTTTTCCAAAATTATTCTTACATAAAACGTATAAACGCTTCAAAACACTCATATAGTCTTTGTTGTATGCCCTGAATACGCTCAGGGTCAATGGTGAGGGTTTGTGGGTCAAAATATTTTTCGTTCACAAACAATGCTTTTGACAGTGAAATCCGAATGATTGGCAATAAATGTTTTGCGTATTTGTACATAATGTAGCGCTTTGCAGGCCTGCCAATACAAAACGGTGTGGTGACAGTATATTTTTCACCGGCAAAAGCCTTCTGTAAAATCCCCAGTAGCTTTACCGTCAGTGTTTCATCACAGGTTGTAATATCACTCCCATTACTGGTGATATGTTCCAGCGTGATGATGGGACGCGGACTTCCAGCATCAGCAGCAACAGGTGGTGCAACAGGTGCAACTGTGTGACATACCACAATAAAACGGCTTGTCCCCAGTGCCTGTTCAATTCTGCTGTGGAAAGGGAACCAGTAGCGCTTAATCATGCCAGCAATGGCAATTTCGTCAGGGAATATCCCGGCTGGAAAAATTTGCTTTTTTTGTGAGGTGGATGTTTTAATAACACCATTGTTTGACTTTGGTGGAAGCATATAAGGATCCCGGTCAACATCAATAAACAGCCGGTGCACAGGAGTACTTATCACGGTACCTAATTCTTTCAGTTTAAAGCATTCGGTGGCACCTGTATCGGCTTCAAAAAATAACTCTAGCTGGCTTAGCATACATAACTCAGCCAGTTCATCAGGTACGTTGTAGCCACCATGAGGTATGATAAAAAGATATGGTTTTTTCATGTTGATGTAACTATAAAAATATGGTATTAGCTATTTATTAGCTATTAATACTAACGAAATAGTATCTATCACAATAACAAATTGATGTATTGTACTTACACACATAACAAATTATGCAAGTAAATTATATTGACTAAAAATATATAATGTAGTTTAGTTGAGAAGAATTTTATTGTGGAGGAATATACAATGAAACCATACTCAATTGATAAATTAGGTGAAGACATTCTGGAAATTTTATCCAATGATGCAAAGGCAACACCTGAAGATATAGCAAAACAACTTAATGTAAGCGTTGACAAAGTACAAAAGTATATAAAGAAACTGGAAAAAGACCGCATCATTTTACGATATAAAACACATATTAACTGGCAGCGTATAAAACAGCATGAAGTGCGGGCACTCATAGAAGTGAAGGTGACACCACAACGCGGCGTTGGTTTTGACTCTGTTGCTGAGATTATCTACCGTTTCCCTGAGGTTACTTCTGTGTATCTTCTGTCTGGCGGCTATGATTTACTGGTACTGGTAGAAGGTCCATCTCTGCGTGAGGTTGCATCATTTGTTGCTGAAAAGCTTGCAACAATAGATCATGTTCAATCAACGGTTACCCATTTCATGCTGAAAAAGTATAAGGAAGATGGCGACATCCTTGTTGATCAGCCTGAGGGCAAACGCCTGCCAGTAAGTTTTTAATGCATGCACATTGTAAACAAAATTTATCAACAGTTACTATCGCACCATGGTCCGCAACACTGGTGGCCGGGGGAAACTCAATTTGAAGTAACTATAGGTGCTATACTGGCACAAAATGTATCGTGGACCAATGCGGCAAAAGCAATTGAAAATCTAAAAAAACATGATCTCCTGCAACCGCAAAAGCTTTTCAAAAAAAAGCCGGAGGCGATAGCTCCATTAATAAAATCTTCAGGCTATTACAATCAGAAAGCAGCAGCCATTGCTACTTTTTTACGCTGGTTTAAACAGTATGACTTCAGTTTTGAGATTTTGCAGAAGCTACCCACCGAAAGGTTGCGTGAAGAATTACTTGTGCTGCCCCGCATAGGGCCTGAAACTGCCGATTCAATACTGTTATACGCACTGGAACGGAAAATATTTGTGGTAGATGCCTATACAAAACGCATCTTCACGCGATTGGGAATTTTAACTGGCAATGAGGATTATACTGCTATACAGAAAATGTTTCATCAAAACTTTGAAGGCGCCGTGCATGATTATAATGAATATCATGCACTCATCGTGAAGCATGGAAAAGATATATGTACCAAAAAACCACACTGTGATGCATGCTGCATCTATATCGTATGCAAAAGACTTGTTTGTTTTTAATGTAGGGTAATTATGATTATATTATATTTTGTACTGGAAATTTTATGTGCATCTGCATTAAATTCATCAAGTGAAAAATTTTTAAATCTTCAGGCAGTTTGAATGCTGACATGATTTCTGATAATATTTTTATTACTTTTTCTTCATTAAAAGTGAAGCACTGAGGGTCTCCTTTCTGTAATTTTTAATGTAAGATTAAATGTGCATTTTTTTGTTGTAAAAAAATTATTATATAAAATGATTATCTCATATTGCATAAAGACAATCTTTAAGTAAGATGTTATGAGCAATATTAAAAGAAGATTTACAAGGGCTGTATTATATATAATTTTGTTTTTGCCTGCCTACGCATATGCTTCTTTATATGCAGATTTCTATTACGTATATACACAAGCAGGAAATGAAGGATATGTACAGGGGATGGGCATAACTGTAACTAATGACCTTCCTTATGTATTAAATCTTACTCGTGCAATGTGGTATGTATCCTCTTCTTTGAGCTATGGTCAAAAAGATGCAGACAAACCATCGAATACGAGCAGATTTTTATTGCCAATAACAGCTGGGGTATATTCTGATTATACGTTTTCTTCATATCCTTTTAAAGTGGCTGGTGGCATAGGATGTGGTGCGGTATATATCCGTAAGTACACACCAAAGCATTATGGGCCGTATATAGATTTTTCACAGACTGACATCCTTTCTGATATTGGCCCAAGGGTTGAGGTTATAGCAGGGATTTACCATATTATTACTCAAAAAATATCTTTCTTTGTGAAAGCAGGCTATCACTGGACATGGTTTGATGCACAGTATATAGAAAACACTATACACGGCAGTATTATTCACTGTGGATTGCAGTTGACGCTACAGGGTGTTAATAAAGGGTTATTTGATGAGTAGAAAGTACCTTCATAATTTTAAAGTATATTGTACTGCTTTTTTGTTGGCTCTGATTTTTACAGGATGTGATGGCATGAGGAATGAAGAGTCCTTAAAAATATGCTTTATTCGTAATGGCGATGTGTGGGTGATGAATGAAGATGGAAGCCACCTGAAACAGCTGACTTTTACCGGTAACAATGAATGGCCATCATGGTCGTCTGATGGGAAATATATAGTGTATGAAGGATATGCCGGAGGGCATAATGAGATTTTTTTAATGAATAATGATGGCAGTAATAACAGACAACTGACATTGAGCGGTACCGATGAAAATTGTTATTGTCCCACGTGGATGCCAGATAGAAATTTGATAGTTTATAACAGGTATGTAAGTTCTAGTTACATTTCATATATAGGGATTATGGATACAAACGGAAATATTATTCAAGAATATTCTTTAGGACCCATTGGTGCAAAGCTTGACTCATTAAGTGTGTCTTATGATAATACTATGGCAGCATACATTTGGGGACCGCCATATATTGGTATTTTTGATTTTAAAAATAATTCCCCCAATACAACATTTATTAGTCCTACAAATAGTAGTGTTTCGTGGTTGCCACAAAAAAAAATATTGACATATAGACAACCTTCTTCTAATAATGTTATAAACCGTAATATTGAAGAAGCTTCACCAATTACTATATTAACTGGGATGCCATATCCTCTCACCTATGGTGGCTTATCATGGAGCCCCTCAGGTCAAGTATTGTGTTTTACTTCAGGTGAAATGGGGTCTGAAGGTATATATGTCTATAATTTTAATGCACATGAATTGAAAAGAATAACAAGCAATATAACTGATAAACATCCCTGCTTTATGGGTAAGCCCAGATAATAAAATTTTTATGGAAATTCGTTATGAGAACAAATGCGCCAAGATCCATTGTATGGTGGATTTCAGTTGTTATTGGAGTATTAGGCATTATCGGCAAGTTTATTGCTCTGCCTGTATTGACTGCATATTCATGGTGGCTTGTGGCAATAGGCTTTGTTATCTTAGCACTTGCTACTGTCATTAAAGGATTATAGTTTTTCAGTAACTATCGCCAGAATAAAAACCATATTTGTATTCATTGAAACTGTATAACTGAACAGAGCATTCCTGCTGCATTGGATGCAGTATGGGGATTATATAAATCTAATTCCCAGATACCATCCACAACAAAATTGTAGCGGAATGCTCCTTTTGGTAGTCGCTTTTGCAGACGCCATATTCCATTTTTGTCTTTTTGCAGCAGATCAACTTCCGGGTTCCAGTTGTTGAAATCGCCGGCAAGTGCCACAATAGATGCTTTTGGTGCATACAGCCTGAATTCCACCAGCCGTATACTTTCATCAAGTATTTTGTAACTTACCTGTGTGCCTTCAGACAGTTTATCCTGGCGAACAATGGAAACATATGAACCTGCATTGTCATCAGCAATATCCTGATTCACAGGATCGTTAATCCACACGTCATCAACCAGAAATTTGTACCGCACTACACGTTCATCATCATTAAAGGGAATGATGTAAAACCAGACGCCATTATTACTTCGCTCCATAGGCTGCTTTTTCCAGTATGAAAAATCACCGGCAATATATACCCGGTGAGCACCGCGGTTTTTGTAGGTAATCAAAGTACCCCGTAGTATCTGTGGCATTCCCGGTTTACTATGGGAGACAGTTACTGGAGAAGGTGGCATAGCCTTTGAAAGGGTGTACAGTGAATAATAAGGAACGCTTTTTGCTGGAGAATAATCACTACTGGAAAAATAACACAGTGAAATGATGAGCATAATCCATTGCAGCGGTTTTGGCATGTACTATGGGCTCCTGTGGCTAAATTTTACGCTTATAAATTACATATTAATATGTCGATAGGTATAGAGAAAATATTTATATGATTTTATTCAAAATGCATATTAATATATAATTGGCAAAATATGTTTGATTTTTTAAACAGAATATGATTAGTATGTTTATGTCACATTATTCAGGATAATCAAAGATAACGAGAGCCCATTATGGCGGTAACCGAAGAGATACAGAATTTAACTCCGGAAGAAGAAGCTGAAATCACGCGAATAGTCGATTCATTTGATGCTGAACTTGCATCCATTGCTCAGATGCGTGGCAGGGTAAGCGTGATACAGGCTGATTCATCAGCTGCTGATTTTACCATTACTCCCGGGCAACGTGAAGAGGAAGGAGAAGGCTTAACTACACCAGAAGTATATGAAGAGTCTGAAGAGATAGTAGATATAACCGACATGATAGAAGAAGTGCCTGAGGAAATGCCACCTTCAGTTGAAGAAGCGCTTCCTGAATTTGAAGAGCACGTTTCAGAAGAAGCATTGCCACAGGAACCTGAAAAAGCTTTTGAAGAAACGTTGCCTGAAGAGTTGCCAGAAGAAATCCCCTCGTTTGAAGAAAAGGAACTGCCACCAGAGCCACGAAAGAAAGAAGTAAGCCCACTGGATGAACTGGAAGAGCTTACAAAATTTGAACCCGAAACTGTTGAAGCCCATGAAATCCGTACCGATGAATTTGTAACTGAGGAACCACGTATCCCCCGTGATGTCAGTTTAGATGAGGATATACATCTTTCTGAGATTGGCACTGAAGAAGTATCTGAAATTTCTGAAATTAAAGCTGAAGAACTTCCTGAAGCTGATCTTACAACATTAGGACTTGATGAGGAAATCCCTGAACCATCAGCATTTGAGGAAGTTTCAAAAGAAGAAACTCCACGGGCTCGTTTTGAAACTCCTTCATTTGATGAACTTGAAAGCTTTGAAGAACCGGTACGAAAAGCTGAAAAGGTTGAGAGCGTAGTTGAAGAATTCAAGCCTGAATTTGAAGGCTTGGAAGAGGAAGAGCCACAGCCAATCTCAATGGAAGAAAGCGTTGAAATTTCTGATGCTGAGTTGCGGCGGCTAAAAAAAGCAATGCTGCTACTTCATCCCGTTCTCCGCAGAAAAATAAAAGAGATAATTTTACGGGATGAGTTATCTCCTGAAGATACCCGAAAGCTTATTGACCTGATACTATCTGGCAAACCTGAAGACAATATTCAACGGTTTATTGAAAAGAAACTCAATATTAAACTTACCCTTGAAGAAGAAATTCCACATCGAAGGGTTGTCACTGCCAGGCCTGAATATACCCGTGAAGGGATGCAGCGACAGCAGCGGTTGCTGCGGCAAACAAAGATTATTGCTGCAGCGGTACTCATTGGATTTGCATTAACAGTAACTGTCTATCAATATATCTATAAGCCCTTCATGGCAAAAAGGCTTATTAATAAAGGTGTGGCACTTATTCTGGAGCCGGGTGACCCTGCAACCAAAAAAGTAAAGGATTATAAAAAGGCAGAAGAATATTTTGAATACGTTGACCAGCATTATAAAAAAGATTATCTATTTGGATACAATGCATATGCACGCGCATACTTTAAAAAACGAGAGTTTGACTATGCGTACAGCAAGTTGAAACGAGCATTTGAAATAAACAGTCGTGATATTGACACACTGAATAACACGGGCTATTTCTTTGCAAAAATACCGCAAAACTACTACAATCGCATACAAAACGATGCACTGAGGACATTTGCACCAAAAGGCACCTATGAGATGTCACAGGTTGATATGGCAATAATGATGTACAACAGGGTGCTTGCAATTGACCCAAAAAATATTACCGCAATGTTTGGCGTAGGCAATGCATATCTGTATCAGGGACAGTATTTAAAATCACGGCAGTATTTTGAAAACATTCTGAAAGTAGACCCCAATTCATGGGTTGGCTATGCTGGTCTTCTTAATCTTTTTATTGAGCGTGATAATTTGCCTGAGGTGCTATCCATCCATACTGACCTGCGTGCGCGTGATATTTTAACAGATATTCCCTCGCCACTGCTGGCAAAATTGGCCCATTATTATCTGGGTAAAAACCGTTCGGATACGTTTAATGTACGTGTTGATTTAGGTATACAGTCACCACGCCTGAAGGACGAAGAGGATAACCTGGTGCCAGCATGCCGTGGTGTGCTTGATGCGTTGAAAGAAAAAGACCCTGATTACCCACCGCTGTATGTTGCAAGCGCCAAGCTGGCTGCAGCACAAAAAAATCTGAAGCTTGTGGAAATGCTTTTAAAAGAAGCTGAGCAAAAAGCTGAGGAAAAAGGGGAACGGTATGCAGCAGCATTGCAGCTTCTGGGTGAATACAACTACACAATCAAACAGCCGGTAGAAGCCTATAAATACCTCAATGCAGCAATAACTGCCTATCAATACCCGCCTGAGTTTACCTATGAGGATTTTTACTATGAGTCTGAGTCAATAGGCAAAGCGTATGCGTTCCTGGGTCACATCTTTTATTATTTCTTTGATAAGGTAAAATTCAGGTTTGGCGATGAGCTTGATGAAGCGCTTCTTGATGAAGATGCTGATAAAATGGCAAACTTAGATATTGCGCGGCAGAAGTACGAGCTGGCTATTCAGGAAAATTTTTCCTCGCCTGAGGTTCGGTATAACCTTGGCAGAATATATTATGTTAACCAGAACTATCAGCAGGCGCTGGAACAGTGGCTTAATCTGTATGAGGATATAGTTACTAATCCTCAGGTTATGTTTGCGATAGGCAACGCGTTCTATCACATGAATAATTTAGAGGCAAGCAAAGGGGAATACCTGAAAATGATTGCCGTATTTGAACGCAAGGCAGAGTCAATACGATTGCCACGGCCGGAGCGCAAAGAGCACCGTATCATATTCCAGTCACTTGCATCAGCATATAATAATCTTGGTGCCATATACCAGATTCAGGGTAGTGAGACAAAAAGCAGTATTGCATACTGGAAAGCAATTGATTATGCTTCACGCCTGGGCATGGAAAATGAATTTGCCCGTGTTAACCTGGCACGTGGATTTAAGCCCCGTACAACATCAATTATGCCAATCTTAGATGAAAATATCCCCTACAGTATTGATATTTTCAGAGCTGACATGCGGTAATATAAAATATAAATTTCCACACACAACTGAATAGGGAATACGATACGTATAAAAAATGCTTGTAATAACGAGCTATTTGTATATTATGTCACATTGGACTATCCTATATACCATAAAAAGAATACATCACGTATACAAGGAATTGAATCTGTATGCAACAAGTTCATCTACCCTTAGATGAAGAATATATCAGTGTGCAGGATACTGCATCCTCTGATACTGAAATTCTGGATTATATAGCGCAACATTCGTTTGTGCCCACTAAGCGTTTTTTGCTTAAAACCGAAAGCTTTGTGCTTTCAAGCGCGTATGCCAATAACAAGATGCTGTCGCTATCTAATTCACGTACACGGATACTTCCCCACCAGATTGAAAGCACCTACACTGTGGTCAATTCACTGCACAAGCGATTTTTAATTGCTGATGAGGTGGGGCTTGGCAAAACTATTGAGGCAGGTCTTATTATTAAAGAACTATCGTACAGGTATAATTATGACAGGATTTGTATTGTATGCCCTGCAAGTTTGCTGTACCAGTGGCAGCACGAGATGAAAAGTAAGTTTAATGAAGACTTTACCATTGTTGATAAAAAAATATATACACGGTATAAAGGCAATCCATGGGTTTTAAATAAAATAATCTGCTCCATTGATTTTATTAAAAACCGCAGCTTTATTGAAACGTTATCGAAAGTTCAGTGGGATACAGTTGTCATTGATGAGGCACACCGACTGCGCCGTGATGCGGCCACCCAGACAAAATCATATCAGGTGGCAGAGATACTGGCAAAAAACAGCAAAGCGCTGCTTTTGCTATCGGCAACGCCGTTTCGGGGAAAGCTTGAGGAACTGTATTACCTGCTAACACTTCTTGATAAAAATCTGTTGGGGCCAGTACACAGCTTTCAGGCAACCTACTGTGTGCCAGATGCTGATCTTGCACCACTTAAAGAAAAAATTGCACAGGTGGTTATACGCCGTACAAAGCGTGAGGTGGGAGGCTTTACAAAACGTCTGGCAAAAACAATACGCTTTGAATTGTATCCTGAGGAGCGGATGTTGTATGATGCAACCACACAGTATGTAGCAGACCAGTTTAATAAAGCAATGCAGACGGAAAATCGTGCCATTGGATTTGTTATGACGGTGTTTCAAAAATTGCTGGACTCATCATCGTATGCGCTGCTGTGTGCATTGAAAAAACGTCATGAGTATTTAACCGGCATTCTGGTGCAGAAGAAAGCCAGTGCATATGATGACAGCGTGTTAGATGAGGATGCAATAGAAGATGTTGATACAGTAGTTCAGGTTGAAAGTGTTGAGCTTGAAGAGGAACTGACAACGCTTGCAAAGCTTATTGCTATGGCACAGGATGTAACACGAAACAAAAAAGCCGAAAAGCTTGTGCAGCTTGTAAAAAAATTGAAAGCACAGAACCATAAAAAAATTTTAATTTTTACACAATTCAGGACCACACAGGATTACCTGGCACAGGTTTTAAAAAGCTATAAGGTTGTCCTGTTTCATGGATCATTAAGCAGGGAAGAAAAGGAGCAGGCAATAGAGTGTTTTAAAAGTGAAGCTGAAATATTAATATGTACGGAAGCCGGTGGTGAGGGGCGCAATCTGCAGTTTTGCAATGTGCTGATAAACTATGATCTGCCGTGGTCGCCACTTAAAGTGGAACAGCGCATTGGTAGAATTCACCGCTTTGGGCAGCCGCAGAATGTCATCATCTATAACTTTGCAACCAAAAACACTGTTGCCGAACGCGTACTTGAAGTGCTGAATCATAAGCTTAAACTTTTTGAGGAATCGCTGGGCACACCAGATGTCATTCTTGGCGATATTGCCGATGAACGGTTTTTTAATAGCATCTTTATGGAATTGATTGCAGGGCTGAAAAGCAAAAAGCGAGTAACGAAAGATATTGATACCCACATACAAAAAGCTAAATCAAGCTACAGTAAATTGCAGGAACTGACTGTTGCAAAAAAAATTGATCTTAATTTTGATGAGTATTATAAAATTACCATGCAGGAACGTGCGTTTTCCAACAAACGTATTGAGCAGTTTATCAATGAATTAAAAGAAGTTGATGCTTCTATAAGCAATTATATTTCAGGGCCAAATCCCAAAAATAAATTATACTTTGTGCGCTATAACCCCGTAACGCATACGCCTGTGAACCGATATGGAACATTTACCAGTGAGGTGGCGCTGGAAAATGAGTCACTGGAATTTCTGGCTTTTGGACATCCGGTTATTGACTTCTGTATAGAGCAATGTCAAGAGCATGCATTTGGTGGACTTGCTGGCATCAAGCGGATTGATTGTCCCTATGATTGTAGTGGTCTTTTATTCCATTACCTTGTAACCCTGAAGGCAAAGGAAGAGGTGCAGCGCATCATACCGGTGTTTGTGTCAAAGGATATTCTCAACCAATCTATCATTGATGATATTGAGCAGGAGACCTTGCGTCAGTATGGGTGCGCGGTGAGCGTTGCGGATGATGTAGCAAGGGAGTATTCCAGCAACATATATCATTACTATGAACTATCGCTTAAAAGACTTGAAAAAAAAGTGGGGGCGATAGTTACCGAAATAAAAGACAACATGAATCTGCATATTGACCCGTATATGGAAAGGGTTTGCCAGCATTACCAGCAGGAAAAAGAGTATCTGCACAAACGCCTGGAGTGGCAGGAATGTCAGCAGAAGTGGTACGGCAAAGACATGCAAAGCGCCATTACCAGAACAAAAAATATGATTCAAAAAATTAACGAAGAACACCACAACCGTCTGAAGCAGTATTCTGGATTTACTGATGTAACGTGGAATGCCAGTCTGGTGAATGCAGGAATACTGGTGTGCACACCGGGTTCATTTTAACATAGCTTTTTTGAGCTTTTCAATTTCCTGAGTGGTAGGTATAAATTGAATTCCCATGCCAGCTTTTTTATCACCCTCTTCATGTTTGCGTACCCAGCGTACTGTCCCCTTTAGTGTAATGGTTTCTTCAGGTGAAATGTACACTTCAATATCAACAGTGCTACCAGGATGAACCGGCTCGGGTGTTGATATAAACATGCCGCCTTCGCTGATATCGTGGGCGGTGCTGAAGGTTACGCCTTCCATGCTTTCAACCACTGATTTGCATTTTTTTGACACACGGTTATATTTTCGCTTTTCGGCCATAGATACCTCGCTTGTGTGGTGTTGTGTTGAATGGCTTTATTGTATAGTATGTGTAATGTTATTGCAATAAATTTTTTTGATAGCGTTATTTATATATCTACACTAAATAAAATGATTGCAAATGTTGACAGTGGTTTTACTGTATACGTAATTTTATGAAATAGAATTGGGTGGTTACGTTGCGCATTTTTTATTCCTACAACAAAGTGTTGTTTCCTCATTGTGGCATTACACTGCCGGTTAAAACTAAATGGTTTGCCAATTTCAAGCCCGGCGATACAGTGATAGTGTATCCGGTAAAGCGGTTGAAAGATTATGTACATTTACACAATGTGGGAGTGCTTGCAGAGGTTTTGAAAGTTGAGTTATCGAATAAACAATATTTACTGTCTTTTAAGGGGCTTAACCGTGTACGGATTGATAAACGGCATGGGCTCTGGTCATGCAGTTATACCATGTTAGATGAAAAAGTGCATGTAAATGCGGACATAACTGAAAAGCTGCGCAAAAAAGCCCAGGAGTTAATTTTTTTAATAAATGTCGATGAGTCGGATAAGCTTATACACCTTTTAAATTTCATCTCGGATGGGGTGCAGCTTTCAGATTTTATTGCCAATTATTTTATTCTGGATTATGATGAACGCGTGGCATTGCTCAATACTACAGATGTTACATCACGGATAAATACAATATTACAGTTGCTTACCATGCTTATTGACAATATACAGCATAAAAGAAGAAGTGAGGGATAATAATGAAAAAGAAAATATACCAGGATGAAGTGTTATACACCATTGCGTGGTCGCCGGTGTATAAATTTGATAAATATTCCATAACCAAGATTATCCCTGAGCTTGCAGGTATTGTTGCAATAATGGAAAAACTGAATGAAGAAACGTATCACTATATATTATTTTACAGTTGCTGGCGTGATGGTATGCGGTTAGGGCTTAAAAATCTGCTGGACCCAATTTTTACGCGCCATCCTGATCTGGCAAAAGCAATGGAAGGCAGAGAACTGTGGTACAAGTACACCGCAGTGGATACCAATCCGTTTGATTTACAGGATATACTGTGGTGGCTTATACAAAACTATGAACCTGAACTCAACGACATAGCCAATTACGAGGACTCAAGGCGCTATAAAAATATATATGTACGCGAAATGGAGTTGGGCAAGGAAACAGTTGTTGAACGCTTGCCAAAATTTGGATTTTAATTTGAAAGTTTAATAGTATCCAGTGTGTATATGTGGCTCACATTCTGTTTCAGAGCCAAAAATTCCAGTATGAACTTTAACCGTGCAGCAGCATCAAGTGGTGAAGCTGAAATGGTATCAATACGTGCTAAAAATTGCTGCATCCTTCGTACATTCTGAGTGCGCTTATCTTTGTCAGTTTCAAAGATGTCTTTTTTAAATAAAAGGTATGTTTCGAATATAGCTTTAATTATATTTTCGTTTTCTATTAGATAGGCAATATACAGGTTGGTATCTGAATTGTGCACATTTCGGGTAAAAAATTTAAGCAAGGGTAAAATAATATCAGGGTAGAGGTGTTCATTAATAAGCTCTTTAACTTTTGCTTCAAGTTCTGAATCTATCATGCGTTTTGTAGGATATGCCAGGTGAATAATAAATGGATTCCCTCGCTGCACCTTGCTGTACACAAAATCTAAAAAGCGGTCTAGGGAGTCCTTGCGCTCCATATCAAGCTCGCCAAACGCTCCATCCAGAATATCCTGTGCAATGTCTTCAAGGGGGCGCCGCTCTTTTAAAAGCGTTTCAATATCCTTTATTTTCTTTTCCTGTTCCATGGATCTTGATGGTCAATATTTTATTCTATAAGCATCTCATGCAAAACAGATTTAATCTTTTTGATAATGCTTTTATTTACAGTCCCTAATTCTTTGATAATTCTTCTTTTGTCAATTGTCCTGATTTGATCAAGTACTATATATCCTGTTTTGTCCTGAAATTTCAGTTTTACTCTTGTAGGATAACTGTGTGATTTAGTGGTCATGGGTGCAATAATGATGGTGCTAATGTTGTTGTTCATTTCATCGGGTGAGATTACAATACATGGCCTTGTTTTCTTTATTTCGTGGCCAATTGTTGGGTCAAGGTTTATCAGATAAATATGATATTGTTTTATTATCATCATTTACCATTCAAAATCAGGGGTGTCCAGGGAATCATCAATTAATAAAACATCATGATTGTTTTTATTCATTTGTTTAAACTGTTCATCCCATCCTTCACGAGCTTTTTTAGCTGGCTTTACTATTATTTTTTTTTCTTTTTCATCAAACAGCATATCCACGGTTGAAGTGTTGCCCAGTACTTTAAGAATAGTGTTGGGTATGCGAATCCCTTTTGAGTTGCCAATTTTTATTATTTTAGTACGCATATTGTTTGCCCTTGATTATTTATTGTAATTACAATGTAATTTCATAAAATAATTATAGCAAGTAAAATATTTTATAAATGATGTATGGCGTATTCAACGACCAACGCAGTGAAGCATGCAGCTGAATATTTCTAAAACCGCTTCATTACTGATAATTTAATAGCTTCTTTAAGTTGTTTGTCACTGTTATATTCATACACGTTGACAACAGCACTTACCAGAGAATACTGGTAAAAAGTAAAACCTGCAAGTCCAAAAAATACAAGCTGAAAAGTATTATCATGTTTGAGCCCGCGGTATGCAAGGGCAGCACAGAGAGCAGTTGATGCAAATGACAGTATACCTGTTGCGTAGTTACCAGTATACATATGCCCAAAACCTGGAAAAATAAGAGAACCTGCTACTGAAAGCCACACGTGCTTTTTTGGTTTCTTTTGGTAGTCATCAAAGGTTTTTGCAAAGGTTATTGCTTCATTGCGCAGTTCTTCATTTTTAGCTGTTACAATGTACTGTTGCAAATCCTTTTGTGCATCACTGTAGTAGTGCAGCATAACTTCAGTATAAATAAAGTTCATTGTTGCCTGCTCTTTTAAACTGCCATCAGGGTACATGGAAAAATATTCCTGGAAATTGCGGTATGCAAAAAACGCTGATCCTTCCAGAAGGCGCATGGTGGCTAAATTATACAGTGCCTGCTGTCCCCACTGTGTACTGGAAAATTTTTGATAGCAATCATAGGCAATATCAGTGGCACGGTAATAGTTGCCGCCCAGAAAATATGCATGTGCCATGATGAGCATGCTTTCAGGGTAGTGCTTGCCATCAGGGAAGCAGTACTGATACCGCATGCATTCGGTTATGGCATGATAATATTCTTTGTTTGCTAAAAACGTTTTTGACAGATCAATTAATGGGTCAGCAAAAAGTGGCCTCATCAACACAATACTGTATATCATGAGCAAAAAAATCTTTTTCACTGCTTCATCCATTCAGGTAAAAATATTTCCAGGTTGAACTGTAAAAACTGGTTCTGTATCTGTGTGCGATAGTTACTGTTAATGGTATCATTGCTTTGCATTGTGCTGGTATATGCAGAGTATACATTGCCTGCATAGCCTATGGCAGTTAACGTGCCAAAGGTATACATAAGTCCCCTGTTGCCTTTTGTATATGAGAGATACGTTGTACCTGCAAGCACGGCAACTGTTACAAAACTTATAATGCCATCTGTATAATGATGTGCGTACACGTGACCTGTACCAGGCAGCATTGCCGATAATACTGCGGCCATATACGGGTTCTTTGCTTCCTGTTTGGCTTTATTGAGCAAAGAAAAGATATCGCGCATATCTTTTAGTGTATCGCTGTGTGAATTATAAAACGCCAGTGCGTTATCCCAATCGTAGTGAGCAACATGTACGGCAAGTATATTCTTATAAAGGTATAATGTCAGGTTGGAATCGCGGGTACTATCGCACATATACAGCGTTTGCAGTGCGTCAGTATACTGTTGCAGGGCAGTATAGATATTTGCCAGCAGCAAATAGTGCTTGGTATCCTTACCTGGTTTACTCTTCAACACGGTAAGCGCCTCAGAAAATCGTTTGCCCTTATAGTAACAGTACGCAATGCTATAATCCATATCAGCGCCAGTTATCATGCTATAACGGCGAAGTTCTGCAATGCACTGGTAGTACTCTTGCTGGCTGTAAAGCGAGGCAATGAATGTTTGCTGGCTACCTGTGTCATGGAACAACAGTGTGATGATAAGCGGCACAATCAGCATAGCCTTTACCGTATATTCTGTGGCACGGGATCGGATTGTGGGATGGTGTAGGGGTTACACCGTATGAGCCTGTCACCGGCAAGAAAACCACCTAACAGTAAACCATGGCGCATTACTGCCTGCCTGCCGTATTCGCTGCATGTTGGCGTGAATCGGCAGTTTGGACCATCCTGTGGCGATACAACAACCTGAAACATGCGGATGAAAAAATATCCAATTGCCTGGGCAGCATTGTACACAGTGGGTGTGCGCCTCTGGACACGGGTTTCGTTTGCTACGGAAACGTCGGCATCCCATGGAGGAAAATCAGCAAATAAAGGGGTTGTAATTACACACAGCATAACCACAAACAATAGTATCAGGTGACATGGTATATTGGCTTTTTTCATTTTCATTATCGCTCCTAATTTTCCCCGTCATTCATAGGAATCACGACTTTGCCGGGACGTTTATAGCTTTGAGATTCTTCATCCCAATACAATTGGGACTCAGCATGACAAAGTAATTAAATAAGATTTCTCCTCACTGCGTTCATCGAAATGACAATGTGAAAATAAGATTTCTCCTCACTGCGTTTGTCGAAATGACAATGTGAAAATAAGATTTCTCCTCACTGCGTTCGTCGAAATGACAATGTGAAAATAAGATTTCTCCTCACTGCGTTCGTCGAAATGACAATGTGAAAATAAGATTTCTCCTCACTATGTTCGTTGAAATGACAATGTGACAATGTTTTTTCGTCAAAACAAAAATGTAAAAAAAGTATTCGGTAAAAAAAACAAATTCCGGTTAATAATAATCCCACTTGCACTACATGTAATATCTCTTCTGTTCTGCAACAGTGCTTTTTGGAAATCGCCCATAATGATGGCCCGGCCATATTATTGTATCATCTGGAAGCGATAGTATCCGGTAAATTGATTCCATAATCTGCTTATATGAACCACCAGGTAAATCAGTTCGTCCCATGCCCTCGGTGAACAGTGTATCACCGGTAAAGATATGTCCTGGCGTGTACAGGCAAATACTACCTGGTGTGTGACCTGGAGTATGGATTACTTCAAGCTGTTCCCTGCCAAAGGTAATACTATCACCACCGCGTAATGTGCGCATGGGTTTAGGTGATGCACTGCCTTTGTTGAAACGTGCCATAAGGCGATTTGTTATCCCGGTTAACTGGTCAAGATCAGCTTCATGGATGAGAAGCTCTGCACCGGTAAGCTCTATCATTTTGCTGTTTCCTGAGGTGTGGTCAAAATGTCCATGCGTGTTAATAATATATTTCACACTGGCATTATGGTGCCTCATTGCCTGCATAATATCATCAAAGTCACCTGCCGGGTCAATGAGCACTGATTCTTTTGTTTCCTGGCATACTAAAAGATAGCAAAAAACATCCATTGCTGTCACAAGGAGTTGTTCTATGATCATAAGGCAATATTCCTTTGCAAATTAAATGGTATTAATAATATACCAATAGTTTTTCCTGACAAGTCATATTTTATTATAGTAAAATATTTCATTTATTGTCAATTGCCATGAATGATGACAGGCGTTCTTCGTCTGATGGGTGGGTTGAAAGCAATGATGGTATATTTGTTGGTGCTTTTTGTTGCAGTCGTTTGTACAGGTTAACAAAATGTTTTCCGCTTATGTGGTTTTTTTTGCAATAGTTAATTGCAAAAGCGTCTGCCTGCCGTTCAAATTCACGTGAATAGCCATTATGAATAAGCAAAAGTGGAAGACCTATCGTAGTGGTAGATACCACATCACCAAAAATTGCAATGGCAATAACCAGTAATCCAGAATTAAGCAGTATATTACGTACGCCGTGGCGGTAAACCACATGAGCCGTTTCATGAGCAAGTATTGTGAAAAGCTCTTGTTTGTGCTGGATTAATTTCACAAAATCATCGGTAATGATAAAAGTGCCATCAGGAAGGGCAAAAGCATTGGGGCCAATAAAATTGCTATGTCTGAAATATAAGGTGAAGGTATAGTTGTCTTTATCTGGTATGGTGGCAATAAATTCTTTAAACTGTGCATTGATAGTAAGTATACGTGCTTGTGGTAATTGAGTTGTTGTAAAAAACTGATTGTCAAGATACTCAACAGTTTTTTCAGAAATAAGGTGCAGGGTGCTTGTGGGAATAGAAAAAGCTATATGTGTTACAATTGCAGGAAAAATAAACTTTATAAAAATAAACACTGCAATAATTGAAACTACAATAAGGGCTGCTATTGCTGAAATATGTGATTCAAGGTAATAGAGTAGTGATTGGATAGTATTTTTTTGCTGAGGAGAAATTTTTGCAATCATTGCATCCACTGCATTATTGTCATGTGTTGTGAACATATCGCCATCAGGCATGATGATCTGCCGTTGCGTATTGGCTACGCGGGGTGATATGCTGATGGAAGAAATATGTAGTTTTTTTGTGGTGGATTCTGTTTCAATGATGATGTCACCATTATCAAAATAATACAAAGTAGCTGTGTGAGGGGTGCTGATGCCTTTATTATACAAAGTACCCGTAATGTTAGAACCCGATGTCAAGGTCAAGGAAACCTCCTAATTCTTCAGCAAATGACTTAATATCTTTTTCATCTATGCTAGTAATTTCATCAAGATTGTCTTTGAGGGAAATAGAAATGGAAGAATAAAAATATTTGTTATACCTGATACGTGCCCATGGGATTGCCAATCCTAAAGAAAATATAATGGCAAGAGCATTGGTCAGGAATATGGATATATATTTTATATAATCCATTGAGCAGGATAATTGTGACTGACCGCAGTAAATACTGGATATAACATTATTCAAAATAAAGATTTTATAAAAGGCAGAGCCAATAAAAAATGAAATTATCAGTAACACGTAGATGCCAGATACTGTTGCAATGATAGGCACATTAATTGATGCAGCATGTTCAATATTATTTTTCAGTAATTCAAAAAATCCTGATGAACCCAATGCCATTGCAATCCCAACTATCACACCTGCTGATAAAAGGGTTATAATTGTAGAAGCAATAAATGCAATGTAAAATGTTGAAGCTTTACCTTTATATTTTACCGGGAGGATGCCAAAGTACAGATTGTTGATAATATATGCTTTTTGTTTGTAATAAATGTATGGAATAATGATCCCCAGTGTTAATGGAACCCAGATATATATTAGTATAAAATATTTAAATGCATCAAGATAATCACCTTTATATATAAAAGGGATATTACGATAAAGGGTATATTTACCTCTGAATCGCAGGCTGTTGACAATTACCCATGGTATAATTGGCAATAATGATACCGTAAGGATAATATACAATGTTTGTGAATACTGTCCTGATAATGAATACATAATGAAAAACCCTAATGCTAATAATCTACCTTTCAGAATATTAACAGGCAGAGCAGTATATGCAAAAGGTTCATTATCCAGGTATATATTGCCATACATATACCTGTTTGTACGGACTTTTGCCCATGCAGAATAAATGCCCAGAGTTAATACTGTTAGCAACCCATTAACAATCCATATTTTAAAGTACTCGGATGCTTTACCTGTAAAATGAAATGATATGATTTTACTGTCAGTGTTTGTTTGTTCAATTGATTCCACAAAAGTCCCCTGTTAAAATATAAAATTCAATGCGCAGTATAGTACTATATAAATTCAAACAAGTCAAGACATAAATAATGGTAGAATAGTAAATAAACACCTGAAAACTGATTGACAATATACTATTTGATACTGCTCAAATACTTACATAGATTATAAGTGGTATGCTTTATATTTACACTCTTCGTTGAAGGATGGTTTGGCTTGTACTAACGATGATGAATAGAAATATTTTACATACTGCAATCAGGAGGCTCATTTGAATATATCACGTAAACTCATTGTATTTAAAATTCTCCCCACGCGACTTTTATCGCGGTTGTTTGGATATTGTACACGTATCCCATTGCCTGCTTTTATAATGAAAGAGCTTATAAGCTGGTACAGTAAAAAGTTTAATGTTGCGCTTGATGAAGCTTTTATTCCTCCTGGTGGTTTTAAAAACTTTGATGAATTTTTCACCCGTAACCTGAAACGGGGCATGCGCTCTGTGCAGCCACATCCGCTTGCATTAGTATCGCCCGTTGATGCTATGGTAAATGCATGCGGCAACAATAATGCCGGGCAATTAATTCAGGCAAAAGGCATTAAGTATGATGTGGCATCACTGTTGCCAGGGCAGTTCCAGAGCCAGTTTATCAGTGGATCGTTTATCACATTATATCTTTCTCCCGGTGACTATCACCGCATACATGCACCTGTCAGTGGTACAATTGTTGGTTACCAGTATGATCCCGGAAAACTGTATACGGTACAGGACTGGCTGGTTAAAATGTTGCCCGGGCTTTTCACCGTAAATGAACGCATTACGTCATATATACAATCAGCCTTTGGGTTGGTGGCTGTATGCAAGGTTGGAGCCATGAATGTGGGAAGGATTTCATTAAGCTATGCACCGGTGTTTACTAACCACTGCTTTGCAAAGCCATATTTTTACAGGTTTGATGAAACCAGGCGACCAAAAGTATCAAAGGGTGATGAGCTCGGTATTTTCCACTTAGGTTCCACTGTCATTGTAGTTACGCAAAAACCTGTTAGCTTTGTTCCCAATATAGAGGGCACTAAAGTGCAGATGGGGCAGGTATTGGGGTATTTTTAGTTTATTTTTGTATATAGGTAACAGGTAAGGCGTAAACGAAATTTGAAACGGGAACTGGCTCGTCAACAAGATATCAAGAATTTTGTGCATTTTGCAGTCTATATGTGAAAGGCAAATATAAAAAATTTGTCAATGATTTTGTTGTAATGAGATAGATCCAATCACTCCTCCCTCCAAATTTCTCTTGGTATTTTTTTTGCTACACTACGGTGATTGGGAAGCCCAATCATACTCACCCTCAAGATTTTTCCTTGCTATTTTTGCTACACTACAGTGATTGGGAAACCCAATCACTCCTCCCTCTAAATTTTTCCTTGCTATTTTTCTTTTTATTGCGTATTTTATAAATGCAGTAAATGCAGTAAGGAGGCAATTGCGTATGCAAAAGCCTTTATGGTTATTTTTTTGTGGGCGATAGTCCTTATAAAGAAAGGAGGCCCCTATGAAAGATGTAGCCGTAAAAGAAAGCGCCATTTTTAAACAGATTGAACACTGGCGGCGGCAGAAACAGCAGGTGGTCGAAGATAAGGAGAAGGCTAATACGCTGCCATTTATTACTATTTCACGTGAATATGGTTGTGGCGGATTTGATATTGCAGTTAAGCTGACTGATATATTGAATAAAGAATATCATGCTACACCAATATGGGCAGCATATGACAAACAGATTCTTGATAAAATAACTTCGGATCTGGGATTAACTCAAGAATTAACCGAAACACTGACAAATACTGCACGAAGTAAGATGACCGATCTTTTTCAGACAACATTCAGTAAATTCCCTCCGCAGGTGGCTGTATATAGAAAATTAGCCGAAGTGGTGCGTACACTGGCAATCAACGGGCATGTGGTCATAGTAGGCAGAGCAGGCAATGTTATAACCCGTGGCATGCCGTATGGATTACATGTGCGTATTGTTGCGCCAATGAGTTATAAAGTTAAGCGAATAGCAGCAAAGCTTAAAGTAACACAAACTGAGGCACGTGAGATAATTGAACATAAGGAAATGGAACGGGAAAGCTTTATAAAAAATTTCCTGAAATTTGATCCGGAAGATCCACATAACTATGATATAGTTATTAATAACGAAAATTATGCTTTAGATGAACTGGCGCGTTTAATTATTGATGCCATGAAGCGCAAAGGAATTTTTGCTTAAACACTGTGGATATGCTCACATTTACCTGTAATGACACTGCAATTATATATAATCCTGAAAAGGATGCGATACTGTGTGTAAGCAACCCCGATGGTAAAAAGCTATGGGTAAAAAAGCTTTCAGAACCCGTGGCTATTCAGAATGTACTGTTTGACGACCGTTTTTACTATATTGCCTGTAGAACTGGCGATACCGAAGGCATGTTTTTGACGGTGGCGCGAAGCAACGGTTCCACCATGTGGTTTATCCCGGGTCGTACGTTTCTGGAGGTTTTATACAAGGGGTTTCTGTATCTTATATTTGTGGATGAGGATGACAGGTATTTTCTGATTAAAGTAGAACGTGAAGAAGGCAACAAGCTCTGGTATCACCAGATAGATAGTGACCTGTATTACTATCATTTTAAGAAAGACGGAATTCTGCTCCATTACGCTTCGGGAAGAAAAGAAAAGATTACCTATGACGGTAAGCGTATTACATATTAAATTTTTTTTATCAGTAACTATCGCCCAAACACTATAATGATGAAATTCTAAATGAAAATTAAAGTTTTACCGATAGGTATAGCGTAGGTGATAATTGCACATTACTAAGCAAGAGGTTGTAGTATGAAAGCAATGGGTGTACCAACTGAGGCTGCCAGCATATATAATCAGGCGCTTGCATTGTCCAATCAAGGAAATTATGCACAGGCTATTGAAACATATATGCATGCTGTTGAAGTGTTTCCACAATTTATTGAAGCATATAACAACATTGGCGAAATATATTCACGAATGGGAAACAGTGAGAAAGCCATCCAGGTGTATGTAAAAGCATTATCAATAAAAAAGAACCATAAGGTTCTGCTTAACCTGGGTGTTGAGTATTACAATGCGGGTGATTATAAAAAGGCGCTGCAATATTTTCATGAATCGCTGCAGCTTAAAAGCGATTTTATTGAAGGCAACTTTTATACAGGCATGGCGTACTTCAATTTGAAGGATTATACCAATGCACTGCGGTTTTTTGAAGCAACAGTTGCCCTGGACCATGTTCACCTGAAGGCAAATTATCTTTTGGCGTACATCTATTATGAAAACAAAGAGTATGCAAAGGTTATTGAATGCTTAAATCGCATAGCCCATAGTGCTGATGACAAAATGTTTATAAACAGGTACTATGGTTTTTGCTATTACCACATGGGTGATTTCAAAAAGGCAATAAAGTACCTTACTACGGCATTAACCAGCAGCCCCAAATATGCTCAGTTTAAAGCATATTTAGAAAGCTTAACCTATGAAAATAAATTAAAAGAAGTTGGCGATATTGATGCAAAAATCAAAGAGCTTGAACACAAGATAATGAAAGAAAAACCCAACCTGTCCGAATATACCCGTCTCAGTATGCTCTATATATTTAAGGGTCAGTATAAAAAGGCTGAGGACCTGCTGGTAGGTGTTAAAGCTAAAATGGCACGATAATTAAAAAACCCACAGTGTTGTGCTGTGGGTTTTTTTATGTTGTACTGAGTGCAAAAGCGTTTATCTGCTACCAGTGCGTTGTTATATATACGTGGCTGTGTGTTTTTGCACGGTATAGGTACTTAGCAGCTACAGCCGTCGCTATAACCACCGCATGCATCACATCCACCGCTATACTCGGGCTCATCACTTATGTTGACCACTTTGACATGAAAGTGAAGTGTTTTTCCTGCAAGTGGATGATTCATATCAACAACAACTTCGTCATCGGTTATCTCTTTGATTACTGCAGGAATCTGTGCACCGTTGTCCATCTGCAGACCTATAGTCATCCCAATTTCGGGCTTAAATTGCTGCTGTACTTCTTCCAGTGGAAATGCATATAACAGATTTTCGTCATAATCCCCGTAACCATCCTCGGGTGCAATAACGATATCTTTTTCTTCGTCAAGCTTCATGCCTAACACTGCTCTATCCAGACCAGGAATAACCATGCCGGCTCCCGCCTGAAACTCAAAAGGTGCACCGTCTAAACTTGAATCAAACACCTGTCCATCATCAAACTTTCCGGTGTAATGAATGGCGACATATTTACCTTCTGTTACCATAAAAACTCCTTACATATTATAATTGGTAATTGCTGCAATTTTTGTATGTTAATGCAATAATCCTGTAGGTTAGTTGCTCTGGGCAGGTGATTACGGCATTACATGCTAACAAAAATATATTAAATACAGCAATTATATACTACCACAATAAGATACTCTATGAATGTGTCAATATCAATATTTTTTTAAGAAAAAATTAGATTATTAATGGGCGATAGTTACCGTCAATATTATTTAAATGCTAATAATATATCCTGAACTGTTTATTGAATGTTTGTAATAAATGATATATCGTTAGATAAGTGATATAGCGTTTTGAGAACCTCTTTTTATTTTATAAATAAGTGGAATGAAAATCACCATTCTGGATGTCTATAAAGGTTCAAAGTGGGATGACACCTGCTTATCCGAGGTGCAGATAATTACCGAAAAATAATTCTGAGAAATAGTTTGTATCTTTGCAAAAGTGTCTTTTCAAGATCTGCTGGAGAAATTTTTTTCTAAAAATAGAATTTAAGGATAATGCCATTTCTTATACCAGCATATTGAAGTTGGGGATCTATTCCTTTAAAACAATCGGGATTTATTACCGCTTTACACTTAAAAATCAACTGGCCATTGCAATTTGTCCAATAAAATGGAAATGAGGGAAAGATTATACAGGTAATACTATTAAAAATATATTGACTTATACGCAATGACATTTTATAATGTGCAATAACAGGAGGGCGTCATGAAATATATCAATGTTGCATTTATTGGATTGGGACGTATTGCTGACCTTCATTACCTTGGATATAAAAATAATAAACATGCAAAACTGTATGCTGTATGTGATATCAATCAGAAGCTGGTTGAGCAAAGAGCTAAACAATGGCATGTAACTGCTGCATACACTGATTATAATGACCTGCTAAAAGATCCTCACATTGATGCTGTTGAAATCTTAACGCCACACTCACTTCATGAGCCTGTGGTTATTGCGGCAGCAAAAGCAGGAAAGCACATTGCCCTGCAAAAGCCAATGACTGTTGATCTTGCAAGTGCTGACCGTATACTTGCAGCAACAAGAGAGTCAGGCAAAATTTTTAAAGTAACCGATAACTATGCATTTTACCCACCCATACGGCTTGCAAAAAAAATTATAGAAAACGGAGAGATAGGTAACCCCATAGCCATCCGCATTAAATTTATTGGGGGTGGAAGTGGTGGCTGGTATGTGCCACCTGAAGCCTGGCAATGGAGACTGAAAGAAAATACTGAAAGTGGCGGTGTTCGCGGATTTGATACATTTGACCATGGGCATCACCTGTGGACAACTGCCTGGTATTTATGTGGGAACGTTGAGCGTGCCAGTGGATGGATTGACTCAATCGATGGCATTATTGATGCTCCTTCTGTGATGATATGGAAGCATAAAAATGGTGTATATGGCTCAATTGAGTTTGTGCATATGCCGGCGCTTAAAATTCCTTCCAAATATTATGCCAATGATGAATGGATAGAGGTAAGCGGAACTCAGGGTATGGTCATTATACACCGGTGCACTGGCAATATTGTCAAAGGGCCTGCTGTGAGTGTATTCACCAGTAAAGGCTGGAAACACTATAACGAAAAATCCGACTGGGTATTGGGATTTATTGGTGCAACTCATAATTTTATTGAATCAATACTGGGCAAAGCACAACCAGTGCTTTCAGGTGCAGACGCGCGTGATATCCTGCGCTTTTCATTAGCAATACAAAAGTCTGCTAAAGTACACAGGGAAGTATATACCGAAGAACTTGATGCATCATTTCCATCATTGTATTATTATCTCAGGCATCGTAAAGACATTGCAGCAGCAAAACCAAAGAAAAGTTTTCTTGAGCGTATTGGACTCTCTGGCAACACATCACACTATGCTCCACAGGCAAAGGAATTGACCGATGAGTTTTTAAAGCGATATAATCCTGATGCAGTGAAACAATGGACAGTAACTATCGCCCTGAATATTGAACCTGATGGTGAGACTAAAGGATTTTGCTACAGCATAATGATTAATAACAGCGTGTTAACGGCAAAGGAGGGAGAACTGCCGCAAAAATGGGATATGAAGATAACGGTACCTGCGGGTCTGTGGGCAGCAATTTTGCTGAAGAAAAAAAGAATTGAGATGGCGTATCTTCAGGGGCGTATTAAAATTGAAGGGAAATCTGAGGAGGCGTTGAAATTGCGGTCTGCCTTTGGGATATAGTTGAAAGTCATCGTATATTAGTTATTAGTGGATTTCAATTCCTTTTTAGTTATATTTACTGAAGAAAGGATATAGGGAAGGCGATAAAGATTAAGATTGTCATTGGTTATTA
>Ga0067045_1028682_pt1 | contig 29171 bp, 16 predicted proteins | sample TerdegcTABiofilm_FD_59184 | JGI IMG/M metagenome (GOLD analysis project Ga0067045, IMG submission 59184) | Combined Assembly of (Gp0054472, Gp0054536) Wastewater bioreactor microbial communities from Singapore -Terephthalate degrading...
CCCGAATCCATGATACAACAAACTCGTGGACATGCTGGAATCTCCTGTCTGAAGTCCTTTGAACAACTCCAGATAGGACCAACATGTCCACACTTTTTCAAGTCACCCTACGCTTCCGCCGGATGAACCTCAATTTCGGTAGTTAATTGTCGGATGACGCCTTACCCGGGCTGGAGTCAGTGCTCTCCGGGCCCTTGAATTCGATCTCCAGGCTGAACGGGCCTGGAATCCGATCTGTCGGTACACGGCGGCCAGGTCCGCCACCGGATCGATGCCGGAGTAGAATCGCACGTTGCCCGCGTCGTGGTTGATGCCCGGCGCGGGGCTGCCGATCCCGCGGCACAAGTCCACGCTCGCCTTGGCGGTTTCGGTGACTCCCGCGTGACTCTCCAGGTCGATGTGCCCGGCAATGCCGGCGATCCTCGGCCCGACGCGCTTCACGAGTCGATCGAGGGCTTCGATATCGGCCGCGGTCATCGCGGCCACTCGATCGCCCGGGATCCCTTGAATCGCGGCAAGGCCCCTGGGAGGGCCCTTTCAGCGTAGCCGCCGCAAGAACGGAAGGGAAGCCGGGGGCACCAGATCGTCCCCCAAGCAGAGGTCGGAGGAAAGAACTTGTGTTCTTACATCCCGACGATACACTGTGGAAATATCACTACCGTGGTAGTACCACGCGATGCCGTGGGGCGGTGGGGTGTTCGGTGTTTCGATCCCGTTGGATGTGCTCTTCCTTGCGAGGGCACGTGACGTATTCGGTCCCGCCGCGGGGCGGCGGTTCCGTGCTTCGATGGCCGGCGTGGGAGGGACGCATGAGTCGAAATCACCCAAACCGGACACCTGAGTGGGACGGTGGTCAGGGGGCCCTGCCGGCGCGTCTGGGCGCGAGCCGCCGAGGGCTGATCCTCTGGTCCGGCGTCGTGGTCCTGTCGCTCGTGGTGGGTGGGTATGCGTATTTTCTCCGGGAATCGCGCGTGATCCGCCGTGAGCAGTACGACCATCTCAAGGCGATCACCGATCTGAAGGTCGGGCAGTTCGTCCGCTGGCGCAAAGAGCGTGCCGGCGACGCCCGAACCCACGCAAATAGGTCCCTCTTCCGCACGGTCGCGCTAAAGCGCCTTGAGGGTTCTCCCGACCGCCAGCCGAAGAACGGGCTTCGAGAGCCTATCGAGTTGCTCTGCGACTCCTATGGCTACAGCGACGTGATTCTCGCCCGTGCGGACGGCACGGTCCTTTTTTCCCTCGATCCGCATCTGACCGCGCTCGATCCCATCACGAAGGGTCTGGTTGCCCGGACGATTGCTTCCCGGGAGGTCGAGTTCGGGGACTTCTTCCGTTGCGCGGCGTGTGACAAGGTCCACCTGGACGTCGCGGCGTCGATCCAGGACGCGGAAGGCCGGGCGGTCGCCGCGATCCTCCTGCGAAGCGATCCGGAGGATTACCTCTACCCGCTCCTCCAATCGTGGCCTTTTCCGAGCCGGAGCGCGGAGACGCTGATCGTTCGGAAGGACGGGGATGACGTGCTGTTCCTGAACCGGCTTCGCCACGTTCCCGATCCACCCCTGACACTTCGTATTCCGCTCTCGAAGGCCGACCTGCCGGCCGTGCGGGCGGCATCCGGAGAGATCGGCGAATGCGAGGGGCTCGACTATCGCGGCGTGAAGGTGTTGGCCGACGTTCGGGCCATTCCCAACTCCCCCTGGTTCATGGTGGCCAAGGTCGATGCGAGCGAGATTCTCGCCGCGATCGAGTATCGTGCCTGGGTCGTGTTCCTCTTCGTAATCCTATCGACGCTGATCGCCGGGGGAGTCGCCGCCCTCGTCTTCCACAACGGCCGGCGGGCCCTCTTTGAAGACCTGTATCACACCGAGCGGCGGCGGCGCGAGGCCCAGGAGGAGATCCGCACCACGCTCTATAGCATCGGCGACGCGGTGATCACCACCGACGCCGCAGGCCGCGTGACGCGCATGAACCCCGTGGCCGAACGGCTCACCGGCTGGCCCGAAGCCGAAGCACTGGGCCAGCCGCTGGATCGGGTGTTTTGCATCGTGAACGAGGAGACCCGGGCCGAGGTCGAAAACCCGGTGACGCGGGTCATGCGCGAGGGCGTGGTCGTGGGGCTGGCGAACCACACCTCGCTCCTGGCCCGCGACGGCGCCGAACACCCCATTGCCGACAGCGGGGCGCCCATCCGCGACGAAGAGGGCCACATCATCGGCGTGGTTCTTGTCTTCCGCGACCAGACCGAGCAGCGGCAGGCGGAGCGGGCGATCCAGAAGGAGCGAGACAACCTGCGTGCCCTCCTGGCGGCCTCGCCGGTGGGGATCTTCGTCCTCGACGATGAGGAGTTGGTGGTCGACGCCAATCCCGCTGCCGAGCGCATGCTGGGGACGAGCCTGGCGGAACTGAAACTGCGGCGCTGCGGCGACCTGATCGCGTGCGTCAACCGCCACCAGGATCCGCGGGGGTGCGGGCATTCGGCGAACTGCCCCGACTGCGCCCTGTTTGCCGCCGCGAGGAACGCCCTGGTCGCTGGCCAGAGCGTTCACGACCGCGAAATCGAGGTCGTGCGGGAGTTCTCCGATGGGCCTCGCTCGGTCTGGTTTACCTTCAGCGTCGAGCCGGTTTCGCTCACCGGCCGAAGGAACGCCGTCGTGGCGCTCGACGACATCACCGACCGCAAAGAGTCGGAGGAATCGCTGCGCTGCGAAAGGGACTTCGCGGAAAGCCTTGTGGAAACCGCGCAGGCCATCGTGTTGGTGCTGGACCCCGAGGGCCGCATCGTCCGTTTCAATCCGTACATGGAGGAGATCTCGGGCTACCGTCTCCAGGAAGTGGAGGGAGAAGACTGGTTCAGCACGTTTCTACCTCAGGAGGACCTTGAGACCATCCGGACGGTATTCTCCAAGGCGATCGGCGGTGTCCCGACTCGCGGCTACGTCAACTCGCTCGTAACCAAGGACGGTGCCCGGCGCGAGATCGAATGGTATGACAAGACGCTCAAGGACTCCCGCGGCAAGGTGGTCGGCCTGGTTGCCATCGGGCAAGACATCACCGAGCGACGGCGTGCGGAGCGTACGCTCCGCGAGAGCGAGGAGCGGCACCGCTCGCTCGTGGCGTGCAGCATGGACGCGGTATTCCTGACCTCGCCGGACGGCGGCATCCTCGCCGCCAACGAAGCGGCGTGCCGCATGTTCGGCCGTTCCGAGGAGGAGTTGATTCGGGGTGGACGCGCCAGCATTGTCGATGAGTCCGATCCTCGCCTGGCGGCGGCCCTGGAAGAGCGGGCCCGCACGGGCCGGTTCCGCGGCGAACTGACGATGGTGCGAAAGGATGGAACCAAGTTCCCCGCGGAATTGTCTTCGGTGATCTTCGCCGACCGCGAAGGAAACCCGCGCACGAGCACCACCATCCGCGACTTGACCGATCGCAAGCGGGCGGAGGAGGATTTGCGGGAGGCCAACGCCCGGCTCTCGCGGGCGCTGGCCGAAGCCAAAGAGTTGGCCGTTTATGCGGAGGCCGCCAACCGGGCCAAGAGCGAGTTCCTGGCCAACATGAGCCACGAGATCCGCACCCCCATGACGGCGATTCTCGGCTTCAGCGAGTTGCTCAGTTCCTCCCCCTTGTCGCCGGGCGAGCAACGCCAATTCCTGGAAGGAATTCACCGCAACGGCGAGGCCCTGATGAGCCTCCTGAACGACATTCTCGACTTGTCGCGCATCGAGGCGGGCAGGATGACGGCGGAGATGACCGAGTACCCGCTGCGACAGATCATGGAAGACGTGATGGCGGTCGTCCGGCTCCGGGCCGAAGAGAAGGGGCTGAGCCTGGAAGTGGATTATGCGACGGAGGTCCCCGAGACCGTTCACACCGACCCGGCGCGGCTACGGCAGATCCTCGTGAACCTCGTAGGCAACGCGATCAAGTACACGGACCGGGGCGAGATCCGCATCGGCGTCCGCTGCACGGGCGAGGCAGGCTCGCCTGAGCGGCTGGAGTTCGCCGTGTCCGATACGGGTATCGGGATCCCGGCCGAGAGAATCGCCTGCCTCTTCCAGCCGTTCACGCAGGCCGACACGTCCTCGACGCGACTCTTCGGTGGCGCAGGGCTGGGGTTGGCGATCTCCAAGCGTTTGGCCGCGATGCTCGGCGGCGGCATCGAGGTCGTCAGCGAATCCGGCAAGGGAAGTATCTTCACGCTCGCGATTGAAAACGCCCCCTTGGCTCAAGCGACTCCCGGCGGTCCGGTCGCCGCGGGAGGGCGATCGCCGGAGACTCGCCATACCGTCCTTCAAGGCCGCGTGCTCCTCGCCGAGGACATGCCCGACGTGCAACGCGCCGTCACCCAGATCCTCCGGACCCCGGACCTGGAGGTGGAGATCGCCAAGAACGGCCTGGCCGCGTGCCGAATGGCCGAGAGATCGAAGGCCGAAGGAAGACCCTACGACGTGGTGCTCATGGACATCCGCATGCCGGAGATGGACGGCTACGAAGCCACCCAGTGGCTCCGGCAGCACGGCTGGGAGGGCCCCATCGTGGCCCTGACCGCCTACGCCCTGGCCAGTGACCGCGAGAAATGCCTGGCGGCGGGCTGCAGCGACTACCTCCCCAAGCCCTTCACCACGGAACAACTCGAGGAGGTGCTCGCCAGGTACCTGACAAGGTAGTGTAGTGATTCACGTAGGGTGGCACCGAAAGCTCCGCTTTCGGTGTCGCGCAGCGACAAGAGGCTCTGCTGGGATCCCCAGGCACGGTACGTTTGGTCAAAGTAAGCCTCTTGTGCCTTCGGCACCCCGATAGCAGAAGCTATCGGGGCCACCCCGCCGACTGGCGACGGCGTTGAGTGGCACCCACAGCGCTGGCGGGCCGAAAAATGAGCCAGTCCCCCGCCCGTGAACGGCTACCGGCCAAGAGGCATCCGAAGTCCTCCGGACTTCGGATGCCTCGGCACGGTCTCTACGCCGGGGCGAGTGCTTCCAGCTCCTTGGCGAGCCGCTTACGCGCGACGTGCAGACGCCGCTTGATCGTGCCCACCGGCGAGTTGAACTGGGTGCTCATCTCGATCAGCGATTGACCCTCGAAGTAGAAGGCCAACAGCGTGTCGCGGTCCATGGCGGTGAGGCGGTTCAGGCCGACGTGGACCCGGTCCCGCCGCTCCCGGGCGAGGACCTCCCCGAGCGGCGTCTCGCGCTGGGCGCACTCGGCGTCCAGACGCCCGCCGTCGCCGGTCGTCCTGGCCCGGCCCCGCACCGCCCGGTTGATCGCCATCCGGCTGGCGACCGACCGTAGCCAACCGCCGAAGCAGAGCGGGTTGTGCAACTGGTGGATCTTCCGCATGGCCTGGATGAAGACCTCCTGGCACAGTTCCTGGGCCTCGGCATGGTTGCCAAGCCGGCGGAAGATCACCCCGTAGACCGCGCGGTGGTAGCGATGGAACAACTCGTCCAGCGCTGCCCGATCCCCCCTCTGCGCGGCCCGGACCAGGGGTGTCAGCGAATCTCTTTCGGTAGTCTCGTAGTCTTGGACGAAGTCCATGGTCCTCTCTCCTGGGAAGATGCACGGCGGAGACGCCTGAAGCCCTCCCGGGCCGTCGCAAGCCGGAGCGGAAAGCAAGGCAGTGTAATGCCAAGAGGCCTTCAGCCACCGGAGGCGAAGTCGGGGTCCGCGTGCGAGCCAGTCGGAAGCGCGTCGCTAGCCGGAAACGGCTAGGATCTGCTTCCGCCGGACGGATACCCTGGCCGACTCAGCCACGCCTGCCGGCGCCACCTCGCGCGGGAACACGTCGCTCCCGTCGTGGAGGTCGCGCCTAGGGCGAGCGGCGCTTGATGGCAATGGCACATCGCCATCAAGTCCGTGCCCAACCGGGCGGCCAATCGGGCCAAACGAGCCCGCGCAGCAAAGAGCGAGCGCACGGTAACCGTAGGCCGACCGGTAACGACGACCTTGCGATCCTGGCGTTTGCCAAGCACAAGGGCGTTCTTCTTGCCGGTGATCGAATCGATGAGCCTACCCATGGTCAACCTCTGCGCTATGCGCGGTTGGAGAGAACCGAAACACAGCAATCGTCCCACAGCCCAAACTGCGGAACTGGAATCCTTAAACCGTCAGCAAGGGGATTCCCCCACTCCCTAAACCTTGACAGAACCCGCCGTGCAGGTCAAGCCGGTGTTCCCCTGGAATCACCCGCAAAGACGCGGCGAGCCCCGCCTATTGCCCCCAGAGACACCCTATCGACCTGAAAAGTTCACAGGAAGCGGGAACTTTCGTAAGTGCTCAGCGGAGTGAAGTGCGAACACGGGAAGGGAAAAGGGGAAACCCTGGAAAAATGGGAATGGCAGGAGACCGAGCGCCGATCAAGCAATTCTGAATAGGAGCCCTCTCCTCCTTGTTTCCCATTTTTCCCCGCTTTCTCCTCTTTCCTTTCCCTCTCCCGACCGCTTCACACGGCTGAAGTGTTACAAACTCCGGTTCTTCCGGTTCTGGGTGTGAAAACCACTTTGGAGTGCGGCGACTGGTCGCCGCTTTCCTATGGCCGATAACAAGTTGCAGCGCTCGAAGGCGGCGACCAGTCGCCGCACTCCAAAGGCGCATCTGCCGCGTTTCACACCCAAAGCCGGAACAACCCAAACTTCCTTCGGGTCTCTTGCCACCCTGGGGGGGTAACATCACGCCCGCGGCAACTTCGCGGTCCCTTCTGGCGAGGGGGCGTGGTAAGGTCGTGCTTGAGCGAGGCAGGTACCACGATAATCTCTCGACGCGGAACCGCCCTCATCTGCATCCGATTCGCCTGGCAGGGGGGGCCTATCCTGATCCACGGCGTGCCAGAAGTACAGGTTTCCCAGGCCACCAAGGTGTCGCATTTCAACACCGGCTCTTCTTCCTGAGTGGGGGTTGTGCGGGTTCTCCGCGGATTTCTGGTGGCGCAAGATTTAATCGCTCTACCTGGGCGACCGATCCTAGCTAATAGCGCCGTGAGGCTCGGGAGACGGCCCCAGCCGCGCGCGGGCCGAGTTGTTTTCCCAAGGAGGGGGATCGTGCCGATGGGTCAGAAGGGAAACGAGCCAACCTGGCCGCTCCTGTGCATTCTTCTTTCGCTTTTTGTACTTAGCGCGACCTCCCCGAGCCTTTGGGAAAGGGCGGCCAGGAGGCGGGCATCGCAATCGGCGGCCGACAAGCCCCAGGTCGCCATCCTCCCCCAGGAGACCCCACCATCTGCCACCGCGGCAGGAGGAACCGAAACGGAAACCCGCGGACTGGGCGGTTCGGAGATCCCTGCGGTTCCCGTGGCGCCGGCCAGCGAGGAGACCTGTCCTGCAGTCGGTACGGCCCCGCCGACAGCGAGGCCGTTCTCCGTGCCCGCGGTCTCCGAAGCCGGTCAAGCGGCGGTGACGCTCGCTTCCGTCCCGGCCGCAGCCCCGGCGGCGCCCGCCTCCCAACCCGAGTCGGCCACGTCGCCGGCATCGGCCGCCCCGCCCGAGATGGCTTCGCCGCCGGAACTCACGACCCCACCCAGTGATCCGCCTGCCGTCGCCGCCAGTGCCCTGGAATCGTCCGCTCCCGTGGATCCACCTCCGGACACGACCGCGGTCGCCAACCGGCCGATGAAGCTGACCACGCCTGCGCGGGATGTCGAGACATTGCGCTCGCTACTGCTCCCCACGGAACCGCTAACGGCCGAAGCTCCCGTCGCCGCCGACAAGCCCGCAACCCGGAACCAACCCGCAAGCGACAAGCCCGATGCCGTGGCCGACCATCCGGCCGGGACTTCCTCCCGCGGCTCAGAGACGGATCACGAGAAGCAGCCCGCTCCACGGAGCGCCGCGGGCGATCCTCCGCCGGCCAACGATCGGGCGCCGTCGGTCGCGGAGAGCCTCTGGCCGAAGCCGGAGGCCCTCTTCGCCCAGCTGGCCGGACTCCTCCACGAGCCGGAGACCCGCGATTGGGCGTCAGAGGTCGACAAACTCGTGCGGAAGCTCGGCCCGGCGATGGCCGACGGCACTCCCGAGGCATTGCCGCTGGCGGCCAGACTGGAGCGGTTGAGCGAGCAGGGGAGGCAACTGGCGGTGGACCTCGGGGTGCGTCCGGCGGCGGCCTCCGTGCGTCGGGCGGTGTACGCACTCGACCGGCGTTTGGCCGTATGGAAGCCGATCGTTCGGGCAGGCGGCCTGAAGTCGGACCCGAAGGAGTCGGGCACGGTCGATCTCGGGCGATTGGCTGCCTCGATGGCGGAAGTCGGCGAGTTGCTGGCCGGCTCGCCGGACGGGCCTGGCTGGCGGCGATTCCTGGAGTTGGACCTTCTCGGCAAACTCGCGGACACGCCCGCGGGGGGCCAAAACGTCCAGACCCGCGAACTCGCCCGCAAGGTTCTCGACCGCATCGCCCGGACTTCCCTGAAGGCCCAACAGCGGCGGTTCCTTGCCGAGGGGCCCATGGGGACGCTGTGCCGGGAGTTGAAGCGGCTGGCGTCGGGGCCGGTTCCGTTTGTCGAGGTGGCCCGGCACGTCGAGCAGTATGAACAGGAGGGCACGCTCGCGGACGCCCGCTTGTTGGCCCAGGACTGTCAGCAGTTGCTCTTCTCGGCGGCGTCTCAGAAGCAGGCGATCGGCCAGGAACTCGAAGGGTACTATCGCAACGCCAACGTGCGGCTCGTGGCCACGGTGGAGTTGCTCAACCGGTTCATTCCGGAGCGTCCCAAAGAGTATGGCGACGTGAGCGACGTGGTCCTCGGCAAGCCCGTGTACGGGCGCAGCCTGACCGCGACGCGTGTCAGCTTGCGGCTCATCCCCGACCCCCAGAACATCCACGTGGCCTTCGACGTCAACGGCGTCGTGGCCGCCTCCACGCACTCGGTGGCCGGTCCGGCGACGTTCTACAGCGACAGCCAGTCGGTCTACCGGGGCTGGAAGGAGATCGAGATCGGGCGGGAAGGGATCCACCTGCACCCCGCGAGGGTCGCGGTGAACAACGACCTCACCTTGCGAGGGCTCCAGACCGACTTCGACGAGTTGCCTTTGATCGGGGCCCTGGCCCAGGAAGTCGCCCGCTCGCAGCACGAGCAGAAGCGCTGCGAGATGATCTCCGAAGTGGAGCAGAAGATCGCTTCCCGGGCCCAGTGGCAAATCGACCAGGAAGCGGAGGCACGCCTCGGGACGGCGGCCCAGCGCGTGCGGTCGGCGGTCCTCGACCCGATGGCCGAACTGTCGCTCGGCCCCTCGGTGGTGAGCGCGGAGACCACGGACCGCCGCGTGACCGTGCGACTGCGCCTGGCGTCCGACCGGCAGTTGGGGTCCCACACGCCGCGTCCCCAGGCCCCGGCCGACAGCGCGGTGAGCCTTCAGATTCACGAATCGGCCATCAACAACGTCTTCGAGCAACTGGGGCTCGACGGGGCGACCTTCACCCTGCCGCAGTTGCGCGAGCGGATCAGCAGCCGGCTCGGACGCAGCGACCTCTTCTCCGGCGGCACGGAGAACGACGACGTGACCATCCGCTTCGCGACTCGAAACGCCCTCCACGTCGCCTGCCGCGACGGCCAGGTCATCCTCACGCTCGCCATCCGGCAGCTCGCAAAGCTCCCCTACGCCTGGGACGATTTCCAGGTCCGCGTTTTCCTGCGTCCGCGGGTCCAGGGCCGCACGGTGGAACTGGTCCGCGACGAAGTGATTCACCTGATCGGCGAGAACCTGAACACGCGGTCCCAGATCGCCCTGCGCGGCGTCTTCGGCAAGACGTTCCATAAGCAACGACCGATCTCGCTCATCCCGGACCGGATCGTCAACGAGCCTCGCCTGCAGGACCTGGTCTTCACCCAGGTGGTGGTCGAAGACGGCTGGATCGGCGCAGCCCTGGGCACCGGCCGGGTGGCCCGCAAACTCACCCCGCCCGCCGAGAACGCGACCCGATCCAACTGATCCCGCCAACACGCGTAGCACAGGCTTCCAGCCTGTTGCCAAAATCGCAGGAAGGACGACACACCCGGCCGTGCAGCCGGGTGGGGTAGGCATCTTCCATCAATTCGTCGTTGGGCCGCGTATCGTGGATTCGGTGGACGTTGCCCACTTCACGCGCTACGGACGGCCAGCGTGTTGTCCCGCATGCAGAACACGTCGGCCCATTCTGGGGAATTGGGTCGCAAGTGCTTGACTCGTTCCAGGGTCATGTCGAGAATCTCCTTCGTGGTTCTGTGCATTGTACCGCCAGGATCGCCGCATGGGTTCCCGTAGTCGGCGAGGCCGGGAGATTGTGTGGCACTGCTTGACCGGGGCCGACCCTCACGTTGTACGGCGGGTCCTCCCATGTGCATCTCGGCAGAAGTGAGTTTCGGATCTGCGGCGGCGTTGATCTCGGCCGGGGCCTGGTGCTTGCGAACCGCGGCCCGACGGGCTCGTTGGTCGTGGCCACTCGCAGTAGTCCCGTGCCTGTTTGGGGTCCAGCAGGCATTCGAAGGGTTCGTGTGGGTGGGGCTCCGTCACCAAGCCACTGGGTTGGTGGAGATCTCGGCCGGTGTCTATTTGTTCTTTGCACTCGCTTTTTGGCCGACTTGGTTCTGTGTCGCGGCGGTGTTGATGGAATCCGAGCCGAGGCGGCGCAGGTTCCTGGCGGTGTGGGCCGTTCTGAGCACGGGGTGGCTGGTCTTCATCTTCTTGCCGGTGCTGGGAGACTACGGCCCTCCTCATGCGCGGGAACTCCATTACTCCATCCGCTACGATTATTCGGACACGGGAGGCTGGTGCCAGGATCCGCTCGGTCGGTGGGGCCAGCGCCTGCTGTACGGTCTGACGGTGACGGTTCCGGTCCTGACTTCGTCCGCGCGAAGGCTAATGCTGCTTCCCCTGGGGGCGAGTCTGCTTTCGGCGATGGTGGCGGCGTGGCTATTCGACCATGCGTTCACGTCGGTCTGGTGTTTGTGGTCGGCCTTCGTGTCATTCTGGCTGATGCACGTGATATCCATAGCGCCGAGAGAGCCGCCGAATCACCGGGTGAACGCAAGCGGCGATGCACAGTGACTCGGAAATCCCCGGTTTCCGGCCGCCCTCAGGTCAACCAAACGGCTCGACGATCCGTACTCGCGGCAATGACTGCAGCAGAGGACCGGCTGAACCGCGGTGAGCCTTGACGCCAAGCTCCCGTTCGGAGAAATCGCCTCGCTTCGGTCACGAGCGGCGCGATCTGGAACGCGGGCGGAGGATCGCCAGGGCGATCACCAGCGGTATGAGGATCAGCAGGTAGCGCGGCCGGAAGGCCAACACGACCACGAACACCGGCAGGGTCCAGAGAATCCATGGCGGTACGCGTCTGATCTGCTCGTAGGCCAGCCAGATGACCGCCATGACCACGCCGATCCGGGCGAAGGCCGCCTGCAATTCCTGGCCCACGGGCCCCGTCGGCGGCGACACGAAGAACCACCCCGCCAGCCCCAGCAAGACTAGGGCGATCACTCCCGTCGCATGGCGGCGCATGATGGCGGGCCCTCAGATCCGATCCAGGGTGTCGATCCAGCGGGCCAACTCGGCCACCTCGTCCGCGGTGAGGTCGCGGGGTTCCGGGCCGAGGTCCTTGGCCGTCACGGGATAACGCAGCGTGCGGAGCTGCGACACCGTCTGCCGGATGAGGCTCGACGCGTGCGAATTGGCTGCCGTGGCCACGTAGATCGAAAGCCGGTGCTCCGGATCCGTCTCCGGGATTCTGCCTTCGGCGGGGGCGTCGACCGCCGCAACGCCCCGCACGAGTCTCGCGTAGCGGAGACCTGCGGTGAAGGCGACTGTGCCGGCCGTCTGGCGGCCGCCAACCACCACGCGGCCCGCGTCCACGGAGTACCGCGCGGCAACCTGGGCCACCAGCGCAGGCACCAGTCCGGCCTCCCGGGCCTGCCACCGCGCGGTTCCGGATGCCTTCGGGACCACCAGGATCAGGCCATCGCGTTCGCAAGGGCCTTTCCAGAGGGCCAAGAGGCCGTCGGGCTTCACGTCGCCCGGCGGAGGAAGCCAGACCACGACCCCGCACGCCGCATCCGGGTCGTAGGTCGTCGGCACGTAGGCCCAAACCGGCTCATCGCCCTCGGGCAGTTTCAACTGGATCGGCCCCACCGGCGGTCGCTTCGCCTGGCTGGGCTTGGCAGGCCCCCGGGCGGGCGGAAGGGGGCCGGGAGGGATCGCCTCGGGCTGGGCGGCGAGCGTCAGTTCCAGTTTGCGGGTCTGATTGCCTCGCCGCACTTCGACCGGCACCGCATCGCCCGGCTGGAGTTCCATGAGCCGCAAGCGCAACGCCGCCGCGTCGCCGGTCGCCTCGCCGCCCGCCGAAACGATCGCGTCACCCGGCTCGATCCCCGCCTTGGCCGCCGGGCTCTCCGGGTAGACGTAGCGGACCTTCACCCCTGTGGCAGCGGCCTCGCCGCCCGCCGGCGAGGAACGCATCGGCAGGATGCCGAGAAACGGAGACTGGTACGGATCGAGTTGGGCGACGAGTTCCACATCGCGTTCGATCCGCTCCGACCCCCGCATCGCGGCCAGGTGGATCTTGTCCCCGGCATAGCGGCGGCTGATCTCCTCTTTGACCTGGACGGCCAACTCGACCTTGCGTCCGTCCACAGCGACGATCCGGTCCTTGGCGCGAAGCCCCGCCCGGTGGGCCGGCGACCGCGGACGTACGCTCGGAATCACCGAGTCGGCCGTGTAAAGCGTTTGCAGCGGGAGTCCGATCCCCAGAAGCCCGGGCTGGAGGTCCTTGCCCTGACGCAGGCGCGGCAAGAGTTCCTGAAGGGCCTGGGCAGGAATGGCAAATCCAATCCCCGAGTCGTACCACTCCACGCCGGCCACCTCGGAGGTTTCCATCGGCGAGAGGGGGACGAGCACGCCGAGGACCCGGCCCTGAATATCCACCAGCGGTCCGCCGTAGTTGTTCGGCGACACCGCGGCGTCGGTCTGGATCGCCTTGCCCCAAATCCGGTGGATCGCGCTTAAGACCCCGACGGCCATATTGGGCTGGCTCGGCTCGAAGGTCCGGCCCACGGCGATCGCCCACTGCCCGACCCTGAGTTCCCCCGCCGGGGCCATCTCCGGCACCGGCAGCGGCTTGTCGGGTTCGATCTTCAGCAAAACGATCATGCGGTTGTGGTCGGTGGCCACGAGCCGGGCGGGCTTGCGCGTTCCGTCGGCCAACTGGACGAGGATCGACGCCGGGCCGCGGAGAAAATTGAACGCGCTGGAGACGATCTCCCCGTCGGCGCCGACGATCAGCCCGGTCGTGGGTCCGTTGCCGAACAAGAGCCCGCCGAACCGTTCCATGCCGCCGACCGTCTCGATGCGGACCACGCTCGGGGCCACGCGAGCCACGGCCGCCCGGAACGCCTGCTGCTCCAGCCCGCCCTGCTCCTCGCCGGACCCCGCCGCACCAAGGGCAAGCCCTGGGAAGGTCGCAAGGAGAACAAGGAACAGGAACGCACCGGATCCGCTGTTACCTCGTCTCTTGCTTTCTCTAGCCCAGGCGTTGACGCCTGGGTCGCCGCGGCCGGCCTGGGGACTGCCAGCCCCTTTCAGGGGCTTCTGGGCAGAAGCCCCTGAAGGGGCTGAAACGATGTCTTCTCGTCTGCGTTTCCCAGGCGTGAACGCCTGGGCTAGAGAAAAGGACCGGGGCGGGCGGACAACCGGGTGGCATGCTCTCACGACGCGGAGCGTCGGGTGAGCATGGGAAGCGGAGGGGCGAATTCCATGCCGACCCGCGGCTTCGCCGCGTGACGGCATGCCACCCAGGGCGCGTGCAACGCTCTTGAAAACCCTACGCAAAGGCTTCTACCTTCTCTCTTCGATCGGGGCCTGCAACACCACTTCCCGCATTTCCTGGGCGCGGAGCACGGTGAGTTTCACTTTATCCTCGAAAGGGACCAACTGGAGTTCGCTACGGAGCGTCTTGCAGGAAGGGACGAGGCGGTCGCCGACCAACACGACAAGGTCGTCGGGCCGGATGCCCGCCCCGGCGGCCGCGGAGCCGCGGACGACCTGGTCCACGTAGGGCGGGGTCCGCTCGACCACGTCCGGCACGAGCACGAGTCCCAACGCCTCGGGATTCAACCCCCTCGCAGGCTTCTTGACCGGTTCCTCCTCGCGACGCACGACGAACTTGCCGGCGCGGATCTGGTCCACCGACTCGCGAAGCTCGGAGATGGGAACGGCGTAGTTGAGCCAGGTGTTGTTCTGCGCGTTGCGGAGTTCCTTGCCGAGCATGGCCGCGAGTTCGCCTTGCCGGGTGAGGAGGGCCCCGCCCGCCGCCCCGGGGTTGTTCGTGACCACGTCGAGCACGTAGACGGGCCCGTGGTACGGCGTGTCGAACGCGCCGCGCCGGGCTTCCAGCCGGGTCTTGACCGAGACCGTGCCGTGCTGCACGCTCGCCGGCTCGTTGCCGGTGGCCACCCCGAACAAGTTGCTGAATGCCAGGACCCGAGTGCCCGCCTCCACCTCCACGGCCCGGCCCAGGTCGAAACAGGGCAAGTCGGTCGCCTGGATCTTCAGCACGGCCGCTTCCAGGCGGGGATCGGCGCCCACGAGCTTGGCGGGGAGCTTCCGGCCGTCGGCCAGCCGCACCTCGATCAGGTCGGTATCGAGCACGTAACTCCACGCCGTGAGGATGTGGCCCTCGGGCGAGACCAGGAAGCCGCTCTGGTAGTCCTCCATGCCCCGGGGCCCGCCGACCCCGTAGATCTTCACCATTTTCGGCTGGGCACGGGCGATCGTCTCCGCAAGCGACGCCGTGCCCGAGGAGCCGACGTTGCCGGCCCGGGCGGCAAGCGCGAACGTGAGCGCGACGAGGGCGGGCAGAAAATGAGGAATGAGGAATGAGGAATGAGGAACGGCAGAGCGGCCAGGTGATCGTAGGGCGGAGCGAGGCCCGCCGTGCTTGGCGCGGCGGAGAGACGATTCCAGCGATCTTGGGATGGAGCTTCCTGACATCACGACTCGACCTCGCGGTCCTTTTGCGCTCGGTTCTGGACGCGGCGTGCGGTGGCTGCAAAACGGCGGGCAAGCCCGCCCGCTACGCGGAGATACACCGCAGCGTACGACGTAAGACACTTGTCCCCTGCCCCTCCAATCCCCAACCTCATGGCTGCGCCGGATTCTCGATGCCAAATGACTCGACGTGGAAGTCGCCAAAACGTTCGCCCCCGTAGCGGACCTCGATGCGATGAGGGACGCTCCGGCCGTCGATCGGGCGGTAGTCGAACAGACGCACTTCGCACGGATCGGCGTGCTCTTCCGGGAACATCTCGATCGTCAGGAGGAGGCCCGTCTTCGGATCGAAGAGGAAATGGCACTCCACGCCGCCGCACAGGCCGACCAGGGCGTCGACCCGTTCCGCCTGGCCTTCCAGCGGCACGGTGCCCAGGTAGTACACGTCGCCGAACTTGCCGGGCCCGGCCACCGCCAGACGCCGCCAGAGGTACAACGCCGCAAAGAGCCCACCGCTGCCGGTCGGGGTCAGCGACGAGCCGATCTCGTCGGTGGCGGTCCACTTCAGGTCTCCGGCCGGGATTGTCAGCGAGACCTCGCGGTCGGCGATCACGAAGCGGTACTTGCCGCCGCTTTCCAGCGGGCCGGCGAGGATCCAGGGCCCGGCCGACGAGGTGAAGTCGCCCAGGGCGGTCCACACCTTCCAAACGCGGTCGCGCTCCAGGCGGTTGAAATAGTAGTTCGCAAAGCCCCGCTTCTCTTCAAAATGCCGCTTGACGATCTCCGGCATTGGGAGCTTCGGCTCGACGGCGTGGTCTTCCGGAGTCGGGATGGGCAGGTCTTCCGGACGTTCGGGTCCCTTCTTGTCCGACGGACGCTTCCCGAGCTTCTTGCCTTCGGGCAAGGGCTTCTCGCCCGGCTTCGGGATCGGCATGGGCGAGGGCCGTGCGGGTCCGGCGATCTTGCTCAGCAGTTCCCCTTCCGCGTGCAGTCCGGCCAGCCGGACCAGGATGTCGTGGCGATTGCCGCCCCGCCGGTAGCTCAGCGGCACGCGCCAGCCCTTGGGCAGCGTGCCCAGGACATTCTTGAACGTGTTCGGCGTGTCGATCGGCCGGCCCGCCAGGCTGACGATCTCGTCGCCGTAGCGCAGTCCGCGGCGATAGGCGTCGGACTGGTCGAGGATATCGCTCACCACGGCGCGTCCGGCCTCGTCGGAGCCGACGACCGCCCCGAGGGTCGCGTGGTCCACGATCCGCCCACTCTTGAGGCAGCCCAGGAAGTTCTTGATCTGGTTGATCGAAACGGCGTAGGCGATGCCCACGTTGACCCGGCCACGTTTCTGGAACGAGGCCCGGCCGTTGATGCCGATCAGGCGGCCTCGTGCGTCGAACAGGGGGCCGCCGGAGTTGCCGGGATTGATCGAGGCGTCGGTCTGAAGGCAGTCGGTATACTCCAAGAGCGTCCCCGACGGATACTGGTAGCGGTGGACGCCGGAGATGATGCCGTGCGTGAGGGTGGGATAGAAATCGCTGGCCAGGAGGAACGGGTTGCCCATGGCGAAGCAGGCGTCGCCCACCCGGACCTGATCGCTATCGCCCAAGTCGGCGCAGGGAAAACGATCGCGGCCGAGGAGTTTCACCAGCGCGATGTCGCCCACCGGATCGACGCCGACGATCACGGCGTCGTAGAGACGGCCGTCGGGCATGCCGCACTTCATCGCGTTGCCGCAGGGCTTGGCCACGTGGAAGTTGGTCAGGGCGTAGCCGTCCGGCGAGATGACCACCCCGGAACCACCCCCGACGCCCGCCGGCGAAAGCACCGCCAGCACCGAGTCCTTGGCCTTGGCCACCACGGCCACACGGTCGGCCTCCGCCTTGAGCACGACGGGATGGACCGCCGCAGCGGGAATCGCCCGCGGGGCCACAAGCCCGATCGACCAAGCCAGGAGAACCCGGGAGATCTTAAGCATGGAATGTCGCAAGAAGTGTAAAGAAGGAAAAAGGGGAAAAGGGGAAAGCGGGAAAGAAGAGAGGGGGACTTCGCCAGCATTTCCGTACACCCACGCGTATCGTCCTTGCCTTTTCCATTTTTCCCTTTTTCCCATTTCCCATTTCTTACACCCAATTCATCATTTCAAGAGCCGTGCTTCGCAGAGGTCGAGGTGGTCGCCTACGTCGAGGTCGTCGCCGAAGTCGGCGAGGATCGTGAGCCGCCGCACACCGGTCATGTCGAGTTCGACCGGCTTGACCGGGTCGGTGCCGGCCACCTCCGCGTTGAACAGGACCCGGTCGTCGCCGCGGATCACGAGGCGGACGCTGCCCCGCGGCCGGGCCGTATCGTCGATCCCCACGGAGGTCGCGAAGAGGCGGTACGTGTCGGCCAACCGATACACCATCTCGGTGCGGCTGTGCAAGGCCAACCCTTTGGCGTAGCGGCGTCCGTCGATCTGAAGCGGTCCGGACTGGAGGTTCCGGTCTTTGCGCGGCGCGCACCAGGCGATCCGCGAGGGGAACTCCTTGCCCATGCCGAAGTACGGCACCCACTGGACCGAATCGGGCTCCAAGTCGCTCAGGTAGACGACTTTGCCGTGGGAGAAATTGAGCCGGACCACGGCAGCCAAGGGGCGTTTCTGCTTGACGCCGAGCACGGTGGTCCACTCGATCTGATCGCCCGCCAAGGCCACGGCCCGGAGCCTCCACACGGAGCCCGTCCGGTCCTGGAGCAACCCGATCGGCTCCGGAAGTTCCCTGCCCGTCGGATGGTGATAGACCAGTCCGTATGCCTTGCTCCGCCGCACCGGAAGGCGTTCCCCCTCCATTTCGAACTCGACGGTCTCGCCGGTCACGCCGTGGAGCACGCCGCGGTGGTAGTCGATCCCCTCACCCCTCTTCACGACAAGGAGATCGCCGGCGGTGGCGCCTTCAATAATTCTGGACCACTGGGCGGCCAGCGCGTCGGTGGGCGGGGCAAACCGGACGCAGCGAATGTCCTCGCCCGAGAGTTCGACGACGTCGCCGCCGCCCACCTTGACCGTCGCCCTGCCCTTCTCCGCGGCAAACGTCTCGGCAGCCAGCTTCGTGCCGTCGACCATTTCGACCGACACCGCGGGAGCGGCGCTCGGGTGGTCAGACGTGCCGAGGACCGAAATGGCAGCCAGATCCTGAAGTTCCCACTGAGAGCGGCCCGCGGAGGTCTGGATCGCCGCGTGCTGTGCGTCCAACGCCAAGAGCGAGCCCTTGGCCGATTGGCCGCCTACGGTCCGCAATTCCACCTCCGGGAGGGCAACACCCAGGAGGCAAACGCCTATCACAGTCCACATTGGCGATTGGTTTCCTCGAATCCTATTGTACCAAAGCTCCATCTAGGGTGGGCGACGCCCACCACGGTTGTCACCGCAGGATTTGGTGTCGGAATCGACTTTCTTCTAGCCCAGGCGTTTACGCCTGGGACGTAGGGCAGACCACGCCCGACATGAGCCCCTTCAGGGGCTTCCCGGCGGAAAGCCCCTGAAGGGGCTGGGAATTCCGGCCTAGACGCCATAGTCCCAGGCGTAAACGCCTGGGCTAGAGAAACTTGCGACTCGTGACCATCGAACCTTAGTGCCACGGAGTGTTACCCACCCTACAGGGTTACGCTTCCGGCTATCTCTCTCCCTCGCTCGCCAGCTTGCGGAAGTACTGCTCAATAATATCACGATAGTGGCCCGGGAAGTCCCGTCCGATCTGCTGAAGGGCCTCTTCCCGCTGCTTCGGGGGGAGGTTTCCCCATCCACTCTGGTGTCCAACGTCCCGCTTTGTCACCACGCCTCGCCCCTTTCCCCCCATGGGTACGCTGTCCTTGGCGGGACTGGTCGGCTGAACGTTCTCCCCGGCCGCGGCGGCCTCCTGCTGTTGCTGGGCCTCTTCCAGTTCCTTGATCAGCTTGTCGAGGGATTGGACAACGCCGTCCTGGATCTTTCGGACCTTGGGGCCGCCGCGACCCAGGTCGAGCCGGCGCTCGATGTCCTCCATGCGTCGGGCGATGTGGTCGAGCGAGTCTTCCTTAAGATCCTTCAGGTCGGCTTCCATCAGCCGGGCCACGGTGGCGTAACGCCTCGGGCCCTGGTCCGCCCCGTCGAGCAATCGCGTGAGCGTCTCCATCGCCGCGTCGCGATTCAGGAGCCGGTGGTAGACGATCGCCTGGTAGAACAGGAGCGAGGCGGGGTCGACGACGTCCTCGGGACGGAGCCCGTCGAGTTGTTCGAGGGCCTCGTCGAACAGCCGCCGCTGGGCGAGCCACCGGCCGTACCACAGGCGTACATTCCGCGCCATCCACGCCGGGGTCTTCGGATCCGCCAGCCACGGCTGAGGCGGAGGCGAGGAGGGCGCCTTTGTGCCGGAGCATTGCTCGACGAGCTTGCGGGCATTCTCGTCGGCCAGCGCGAAGCTGCGCACCAGGCGTCCGAGCAGTTCGGCCCCGGCCGGCCGCTCGGGTCCGGCCCAGAGCGGCTCGACCTTGGCCCGCACCGTGGGATCGGCCTTGATTTCTTCGAGCCACGCAGCGACCCGGGCCTGCACCTGCTCGAAACCGGGGGCCTGCCAGCTTGCCAGCTTGCCCGGGGCCTCGACAGGCTCGGCGCGGGCCGAGGCCGCAATCGACACCAGGGCGACGGCCCAGAGGACCGGTCCAAGAACACGCGCCGGGTTTGGGTGGCATGCTCTCACGACGCGGAGCGTCGGGTGAGCATGGAAACCACCCCGACGCTTCCCATGCCGACCCTCGGCTCCGCCGAGTGACGGCATGCCACACGATCTCGAGGACGGCATGCCACACGGTCTCGGTGACGGCATGCCAGCCGAGTCTGCCGCGAGGGTCGGCGCTTTGACGTGAAGGCGGCTCATCGGTTCTTCCCCAGGCTCAGGTCGCGGGTGATCCGGAAGATGTGCTCCTGGCGCTCCGCGAGGCGACGGAGGGCGTCGACCAGTTCGGGCTTGTCGGCCTGCTCCCCCTGGAGGAGCTTCGAGTAGCGCTCGGTGCGGAGATTGACCCGCATTTGCAGCGTTCGGATCATGCGGATCTCGGAGAGCGAATCGACCAGGGGCGACTCGATCGGACCGCCGCTGCCCATCGCGTGCGACGGCTTCTTCTTTTCCTTGTCCTTGATGGCCTTCTTGAGGGCCTGGAGCATCTCGTCCAGGGAGGCGATGACGTCCTCCTCGATCCCCTGGGTGATCTTGTCGACCTTGGCGGCCGAGAGCCGCTCGACCACCTGGCGGATGTCCTGCCGTACCTGGGCGAGGGCCTCGGGGAACGCCATGGCGGTGCCGTCTTCGCGCAAGAGGCTGAGCGCCTTCTCCGCTTCGAGGTCGATTTCCGCTTCCTTGCTGCTGAGGCGGCCGGCCTGGATCGCGTGCTCGTGGGTGCGCTCGGCCTGCGGGACGTTGTCGAGGCGGACCGTCCCGCCGAGCACTTCCCGCTGCATCTGGAGCATCTTCGTGAAGCGGGCCTCCAGCGACGTGAGCATGCGCTGGACCTCTTCTTCGCGCAACTGGCGGAGGATTTCCTCCAGGGCGCTGCGGGCCTGTTCGAGTTCCCGGATCGCCTCTTCCTGCTTCTGGATGGCCCCGTCGCGCTGGGCCTCCTGGAGGTTCTTTTCGGCCTCGCGCATCCTGGACTGGGCGGCTTCGAGCCGCGTTCGGGCCGGGTTGTCCTGCGGGGCGGATTGCTGATCGGCGCCTTGCTGCGGTTGGGCGCCTTGTTGTGGTTGGGCACCTTGCTGCGGCTGCGAGCCTGGTTGCGGCTGGCCTTGGGTTTTGGGGGCGTCTTTGCCTTGGCCCTTGGGCGGGGCGCTGTCCGGAGTCTTCGGTGGATTCTGTCCAGATCCCTTGGGCTGGTCCTCGCCTTCTCCCCTCGGCGACTCTTTGCCTTGCCCCGGGGGCTGATCCTGGCTCGGGCCCTTTGCCCCCTTCGAGTCCGGCTTGTCGGCCTCTTCGTTGCTCTTGATGTCCTTGGCCAGTCCGCCGGTCCTGTCGGCGAGCCGGGCCTGCTCGCCGGCCAGGTCCTTCGGCTCTGCGCCGCCGGCCGTGCGGCCTTGAATCCCCTTCTGCTGGTTGATGAGGGCCGACAGACGCTTGAGATACTCGCGGATCCGGGCCTTCTCCGACTCCAGCCGCTTGGCGCGGTTCTCGCTGAGCAGCAGGTCGAGCAGGGCCTGCAAGTCCTTCTCGACCGCGGTCTGGTTCTCGACGGCCCGGGCCAACTGGTCCCTTTTGAGCAAGTCCACCAGCGTCTCAAGCTGGACGCCGATGAGGCGTTCCTTGCTCTGCGCAACGGCTTTCCGTAACAGGGCCGCACGGCGGGGGTCGGTGCCGGCGCTCAACTCGGCCATGCGGAGGAGCACCTCCTCGCACCGCTTGAACCGGTCGCTGACCCGCTGCTGCTCCATGGAAAGCGTGTCGGCCGCCGTGGCTTCCGCCTTGGGGGCGTCGACTGGCGGTGTCGCGGCGGGCGGCGACTCCGACTGGGCCATGGCAACGGCCAAACCGGCGGTGAGCACGATGGTCAGAACGAACAGCCGGACAGCACGGCCGCAGGGCAACGTCCCCTCACCCCCTGCCCCTCTCCCGAAACGGGAGAGGGGAGACGCCGTCGGACGCTCCCCGACGGTCCTCGCGGGACTCCGCGAAAGCCTCGCGCCCTCTGCCCTCTGCCCTCCGCCCTCCGCCCTCTGCCCTCCGCCCTCCGCCCTCTGCCCTCCGCCCTCTGCCCTCCGCCCTCTGCCCTCTGCGTACTGCGTCATGGCACTAAGCTTGTCACACATGCGAGACGCAATTACCTGCGACCTCGGGATTTGGCGCCGAAATCGGGGCTTTTCTCTAGCCCAGGCGTTTACGCCTGGGACGCGGAGCCAACCAATCCCGACATCAGCCCCTTCAGGGGCTTCCTGGAGCGAAGCCCCTGAAGGGGCTGGGAATTCAGGTCGCGACGCCAAAGTCCCAGGCGTAAACGCCTGGGCTAGAGAAATATGCGACTCGTGAACATCGGAGCTTCGTGCCATGACACACTGCGTACTGCCCATTCTTCGCCCCATGGTTACTTCTCCATCAATTCGCGGAGTTTCTCCTTGTGACGCCGCTTCGTGTCGTCCCGGAGGTCCTGTTCCGCTCTGAGGATCGACTTCAGCAGTTCGACCGCCTCGTTGAAATCTTCCATTTCGATCATACGCCCGAGCACCTGGCGCATGGAGAGGAGGATGGCGTCGACCTGTTGGACGGCCTGCTTCAATCCTTCGGCGCCGGCCGTCGGGTCGGCCATGGCGAGTTGGAGCCGGTCCAGACGCCGGTCCAGCTCGGGGAACATCTCGGCCGTGATGTGCCGGAGCGGCTTGGCGATGCCGTCCTCCAAGCGGAGCTTCAACTCTTCGGTGTCGATACGGTTGTTGACCAGCTCTTCGCGGATGCCGCCAAAAGCCTCAGCCAGCCCGCCGGTCTCGCCGGCGCTCTTGCGGCTGTTCTGCTGGGCCCATTGCACCTGGAGCAGACGCTGGTTGGCCAGACGCTCGGGCGAGCGGTCGTCCAGGGCGTCGGCGGCGTCGCCGGGCTCGGTGCCTTTAGCCCCGGCATCGGGCGGTTTGGGGGAGGATGCGGCGGGCGGCGGGGTGAAATCGATCCGGGCCAACGAGTCGCGAACGTCGGTCACGTCCTTCATCACGCTCTCGAACCGTTGGCGCAGGACCAACTCGCGGGATTGGAGCATGGTGCGGAGCTGCTCCGGCGTGACGACGTCCAACAGCCACCGGTCGCTCGTGCCCACGTTGGGCCGGCCCGCCAGATCGAAACGGTCTTCCGCCTTGACGCTCAGGGCCAGCTTCTGGCCGGGCTTTAGGGCCAGCAGGCGGACGTCGAGGGCCTGGCTGACGGGGTACTGGGTGGCGTTGCCGGCCGGCGAGGCGATCGGCCGGATCTTGGGCTCCTGCTTGTCGACGGCGTATTCAAACCAGACGCGCGCGATGCCGTAGTCGTCCTCGACGCGGCCGGCGGCCGGGATCGACGCCTGCGGCGTCACCGCCGACCCGATTCCCCGCAATTGCACGGATAGCTCCGGCCTGCGGTCCTCGAGGGCGGCCAGCGTCAGACGCACCGGCTCGCGGCTCTTGATCCCGTCGGCGTCGTGGAGCGTGAACAGGAGGGTCTTGTCCTTGGCCGGGTTGTCGATCGTGACCGTGAAGCTTCGCGGATCGCCGGCCGAGGGAGCGACCGGCTGCGGCGGCTTGTGCGGGTCCTCGAGCGGCGAATCGACCGTCACCTTGACCAGGTCCTTGTTGCTCCGCGCCCGGACTGTGACGCGGGTACCCACGGGCACCTGCATCAGCCCCGTGACCGGCAGCGAGCGCGGCTCGCGGTCCATGTACCTGGGGAAATGACAATCGAGCGCCATTTCGACGATCGTGGGGTTTTCGACCACGTCGATCTTCAGGCCACGCACGGCCGCGTCGCCGCCCACCAGGTCAAACGCGACCGGCGCGAGCAGTCCGCGGAACGTGTAGGAATACTCCTGATAGTCGTCGCGTCCGGGCCGGGCGTTGCCCACGCGGTTCATCAGCTTGCGGGCCCCGCCCAGGCCGCGGTAGCGGACCTCGACCACGTCGGGCACGACGGGCATATTCATGTCGGCCTTGGCGACGACTTCGAGGTCGGCCCCGCGGGCCACCTTGGCCACGCCGCCCTCGAACCCTTCGACCACGAGGCGGCAGTCGCGGGGCCACAGCTCATCGGAGAACAAAAACGCCCTCCGTGCCCAGACGGCCGCCAGATCGGGACTCGCCTGGATGAACCCCGCGATCGAGACGACGAAGACGGCCGCGGCCACGAGGCCGCGCCGCAGGGGCACGGGATTGAAGACCTGCGACAACCGGACCTGACCGATCGGACGCTCCGCCTCGAAACACGTCTCGGCCAGGAGGTGCGGATTGCAGTCGTCGTCGGCGCCGCCGGGCAGGTCCACGGCCGTCAAGAGACTGTCGCGGAACTCCGGGAAGCGGCGTTCCAGGAGCATCGCCAGGTTGCTGTAGGAGAGGGGGACCATCGCCCGACGCACGACCAGGAGCCAGAAGAGCGTGACCAGCCCGGCCAACGTCGCAACGAGTACGGCAGCGCGCACCCCTGCCGACGGCTCGAAGAACCAGTCGAGCGCGAGACTCAGCCAAAACGCCGAGCCGAGCCACGCCACCGACACGCCGAGGCCCTGGAGCCACACGTAGCGGCGGATCCGCCCGCGCAGCCCGTCAAGCGTGGCGCGGATCGCAGGGCGAATCTCGGTTTTCGGCAAGTTTGGGGTCATATCTGGTGGGAATGCGGAATTAGGAATGATGAATGGGAGTCGCCTTTGCAGGACCTAAAGGTGTGGCCCACGCCGGACGCCGCGCCGAGAATTCATCACTCATCACTCATCACTCATCACTCATCACTCATCATTTGTTACGCGAGTTTCAACAGTCTCCGAATCAGCCATTCGACGCAGAGCAGGCCGCAGAGCGCCAGCATCATCGTGCGGAGCCAGGGACGCTCGCTTTCCGGGCTTGGGCCGCTGGACACGATGCTCACCCGGGTGCGGTCTTTGAGCTGCTCGACCAGCGGATCGGGCGTTTCAGGCCCCCACGCGGCGTCGATCGAGTGGTAGTACTTCCCGCCCGAGCCCTCGGCGATCCGGCTCAAGAGGGCGTCGTTTCGCTGTGTGTTTTCCCGTTCGAGGTCGGGCAGCCGGACCTGGATCCGTCGCACGATTCGCTCGCGGTCGCTCTCCGGCACGGGAAGCTCCAGGCGGTAGGTGCCCTCTTGAAGGACCGTGACCTGGCCCGCGTACATCCCCTCGCGGCTCGGATCGGACCGGAGCACGAGGCTCTGCACGCCGTGGTCCGGAAGGACGACCTCCAGGGGCACCGTGGCCGCCTTCAAGGGCTTGAGCTGGGCGTCGGTCAGTTGGGCCCGGATCTCCACGGTGTTGCCGAGCAAGTAGCGGTCCTTGTCGAGAAGCAGCGAGCCGCGCTGCGACTGGCGAAGCATCCGTCCCTGGGAGACGTGCCGCACGAGCCGCGTGTAGAACTGGTCGAAGTAGTTCTCCTCGACGCGGCGGAGCCGCCACATCTCGCCGCTGGCCATGTAGAAGACGCGGCCGGAGCCGTAGAACTGGCCGACGAAATAGGCCGGCTGGCGGTCGCCCTGGCCGAGTTGCGGGTCGGCGAAGCGGGCGAAGACGGTGGCGCCGGGCTTGGGGCCGCGGATCGGCTGACAACTATACACGCCCGGAAACGCGGCCCACGCCTGCTGGTTGGCCGACTCGCCGTCGGCCAGCCAAAGGAACTCGGCTTCCCGGCCTTCGCGCGTGAAGTCCAGCGGCCAGGGCTCCTTCGACACGTAGGTCTCGCTCTCCATGGCCGTGGCCCGGCGCTGGAATTCCACCGGATAGAGGCCGCGGACCTTGGCGCAGCCGGGGTTCTGTATCCAGCCGGTGATCGTCTGGCCGGTGTAGATCGGCCCGGCGATCACGATCAATCCGCCCCCTTGCTCGCCGACCCAACTCTCCAGCAAGTCGATCTGCGCCGGGGTGAGGGCCTGCCACTGCGGATCGAAGGCCACGAGGCCGTCGTAGGAGTACATGCCCGCGCGGGTATCGGGGAAGGCGTCGAGAATCCTGGCCCCTTCCTGGGAGACGCCCGGCCTGGCCGTCTGCAAGAGGACGTCGACCGTGACCGACTTGTCGCGGTAGAGGAGTGCCTTGACGAACTGGTATTCCCGGCTCGGGCCGCCGGCGAACAGGAGAACCCGCGTCTTGCGGTCGACGATCTCCACATCGACCTGGCGCTGGGTGTCGCCCGGGTTGCGGGCCGCCGCCGGAGGCACAACCCGCATGACCACCTGGCGCCGGCCGGTCCCGGTGGGCGTCACCTGGAACTTGACCGGCACGGAGGTCCCGTCGGTGCCGAGAATGACCTGCTGGGTTTCGACGAGTTGCTCGGTCCCCTTCTCGGGATCGCGCACGAAGAGGTGGACGGCTGCCGTCCGGCCCGCCAGGCCCTGGGAGCGGATCAGCCCGGTGACGCTATACGGGTCGCCGGGGTGGGCACGCTCCGGGGCCTCGATGTCGTAGATTCGCACGCTGGTGGGCGGGCGGGCCGAGCCGACGCCGACGGCGAAGATCGGGACCTTCGCTTCCCTCGCCAGTTCGACGGCGGTCTCCGGGGGCGGCCCGGCGTTCTGGCAGCCGTCGCTCACCACGACGATGCCCGAGATCGGCTCGCCTCGTTCTTCGCCGACGACCTGCTGGAGGGATTGCCCCAGGCGCGTCTCCTTGCCCGAAGGCCGGAGTCCCTTCTCCCAGTCGATGCTCGCTTCCCGAAGATCGGCCTCCGGTTCACCGGCGGCCGCCTGCGTGGGGATCTTCCCAAGCGAGGCCACACGCGAGACCGTTTCGTCGAACCGGAGCACGGCCACATCGTGCGTGGCCCGGAGACGCCGCAGCACGTCGGTTTCCACCAGCGAGGCTGCCACCTGGCGCGAGCGGCTCGCCCCCGGCGCCCCCTGCCCGGCCTCCGCGTCGGCAAGGCCCATGCTCAGGCTCGTATCGACCATCAAGACGACGCGCGACGGGTGGACCACCTCGTGCTCGGTGCGCCACTGCGGCTGGAGGTAGAGGATCAGCAGGCCAAACATGACGGCCGTGCGGACCGCGGTGAGCAGCCATCGCCAGGGACGCCCCAGTTCCACCGCGTCGCGGCGATACATCAGACGCACGAAGCTCGCCATCGCCAGGAAGGCGACGATGGGCAGGATCCAATCGGTGTTCGACTGGATCCGTCCCCACTCGAAACGCATGCGCCCGGCCTGCTCGGCCAACGGCAGCCACGCCAGACAACTCATCGGCCGCCTCCCCCGGCATCGCCGCGTTGGAGGGAGGGGGGATGGTAGCTGGCCGAGTAGGCGAGGATCTGCTCGCCGATCAACAGCAGCACGAGGAAGGCAAGCAGGGCCGTGGCCAGGTTATAGCCCGCCTGCTGCTCCGAAGAGTATTGATAGCCCGATGCGAGTTGGAACTCGTGCTTCACGCCTTCCAGCCGGGCGGCCAACTCGGGGTAGGTCAGGGTGCGGAGGTCGCCCTCGTCGGCGTCGACGTTGACGGCCCAACTCCGCGTCTCCTCCTTGCCGCTCTTGAGCACGAGCCGGGCCTGGTAGATGCCGCTCGTATCGGTGTTGGCCAGCAGGGCTTCGAGGTGACCGTCGGCCGTGGGGGCGGCCTCGACGGTGGCCGTGGGCGAGGTGTCTTCCTTGGGCGTCGAGAACCGGACCTGCGGCTCATACTGGCCCGGATCGAGCTTCACCTCCAGCGGGGCGCCCACCAGGCGTGGCACCTCGGCTGCCGGCCGGGCGCAGAGGTAGGACTGCATCTCCAGCATCGAGACCACGAAGCTCGGATTCTCCCGGGCCCAGTTGTTCCACTCGGGCGCCGCCGTGGTGAGAAAGGCCACCACGCGGCCGCGTCCGAACCGCCGCTCGGCTGCCAGCGGGGCCCCGTTGCGGAGCCGGGCGAGGATCGTCACCCCGGGATCCGCCTCCGGACGCCAGTCTTTCGGCACCGAGAAGTACCGCCGCACGATCACCAGCGGCAAGAAACTGTTCCGCTCGCCGGCCAGCACGTGGAAGATCGGATGGTCGGTCACGGCCATGTCCGGGGCTTTTTGTAAGTAGTCGACGAACAGTTCGGCCGGGCGGCCCACCGGCAACGGGAACAAGCCTTTGCCGCCGCGATAGAGTTCGTCGTTGATGAACGGCCCCTGCCAGCGCTCGCCGAGGAAGAACCCCACGCCGCCGCCCGCCGCCGCGTACTGCTCCAACGCCGCAACGGCCGATTTCTCCAGCCGGTCGACGTTCAGCAAATAGATGGCCCGGAACGAGTCGAGCCCCCTCCCCCCCTGCCCCTCTCCCGCTGCGGGAGAGGAGAGTGAAGCCAGGTAACGGGGCGTCTCGATCCGCGGACTGAGCCCGGTGTTCGTCGGCCCGCCGGGGGCGAATACGGCGCTTAAGTAACGGGCGTCCTTGGCTTCGGGGTCGCCGTCGATGAGGAGCACGGGCACGCTCGCGGCGAAATCGACCACGGCGTAACGGAAGTTGTCGGCCAGGACGGCGTCGGCATCGAGCCTGGCGGTGATGCGGTGCTGGCCTGCCGTGGGGAACCGAACCGGGAACCGCTCCTTCACGGCCCGATGCGGCGGGATCTGGGCGATGTTCACGGCGGGCTGGGCCACGCCGTCGGCTTCGATGAGGACGGGCAGGTCCTTGACCGGCGCGGGGCCGAAGTTCTCGACGGTCACTTCCATGAACAGCGGCACGCCCGCCGCCCGGGTGCCGGGCCCCGGCGACAACTGCCGGATCACCAGGTTCGGCCGCGCCGACTCGACGCAGCCGATCAGCCGGACCTTCACGCCCGCGGCGTTCCAATCGAGGAGGAGCTTCTTGATCGGCCCGGGATCGTCCCACTGCCGGGCGCGGAAATCGGAGACGACGTAGACGATCCGCCGCTCCCCTTCCGCCTGGCCCAGCAGGTGCACTGCGGCCTCCATGGCCGCCAGCGGGCCGGCGGCCGACTGCGAGGGCTTCAACTCCGCGAGCCGGGTCTGGAGCCGCTGGGGGAAATCGCGATCGACGGTCTCCTGGAGGAAATCGGGCTGGGTGCCGCGGATCGGGCGACCCGCCTGGGAGAACCGAAGCAGCGTGAAAGTCTGCGCCCCTTCCCTCGCCACTTCCTCGACGAGGCTCCGGACGACCCGCTTCGCCTGCTCCATCGCACTGGTCTCGCTCCAGCGGTCCGACATCGAGAAGCTGTCATCCAAGAGCACGACATGCTGCGTGCGCCCGCCGCCCACCCACGATCCCCACTCGCTCTGGATGAGCGGCTGGGCCAGCATGAGCACGACCCCGGCCACGGCCAGCATGCGCAGCAGAAGCAGAAGGAGCTGCTTGAAAATGACCCAGGTCCGGTGCTTCTTCTGGCTGACCAGCAGGAACTCCATGGCGGCCCACGGCACCCGGCGCTGGCGGAACATGTTGATCAGGTGGATCAACACGGGCACGCCGACCAGCAGCAGTCCCCAGAGCAGCGGATAATGGACGAAGGATGCCATGGAATGCGAAATCAAACGATGTCGTCGCGCTCCCGTTTAGCGGCCGGGCTCGCCCGGCGCTTTCTTGCCACCCCGCGCCGGGC
>Ga0067045_1028684_pt1 | contig 29159 bp, 25 predicted proteins | sample TerdegcTABiofilm_FD_59184 | JGI IMG/M metagenome (GOLD analysis project Ga0067045, IMG submission 59184) | Combined Assembly of (Gp0054472, Gp0054536) Wastewater bioreactor microbial communities from Singapore -Terephthalate degrading...
AGACATACGTTTGGAGGGGGAGTGCCACACGACCCAAAAACGACCTCATGCGTAGGCCACAGACGCTTGCATGAGAACATTACAGGGTCCACACGACCCACACGTCATCGTAGACCGTGGATTCTGGTCCCTCTCACTGCTTGTCCAGGTATGCATCACGCCATTCCGCGAGATCTTCCCCTGGTACTTCCACGTGCCGTTTCTCTCGTGGCAAATTGCCGTTCTCCTCGCACTGGAGGAGTCACTCGCGTTGAGCCCGACACTGCGCACTCGATTGATTACCTATGGGAGCCTGGCAGTCCTGAGCTTCATGCTCGTTCTCGGAGTAACCTCCCCGAATGTGGGGCCTCCAAGCACGTTCTCCTCGCAAATCCAGGCCGTGAAGCGATGGCTTGATGTGGTCGAGAGTCAACGTCGCGCAATAGGAGCATTGGTGGCGCGCACCGGCAAGCCTGAGCATGTCTTGTCAACGGGCTACGGGTGGAGCGCCTACGACTCGGGCATGCGTGTTTTCGACCACTTCGGCATCAATACTCGGGAGCCCGTGGAAGAAAAATGGGGATTGTCGGGTTGGCTGAACAATCTGTCAGCGTACAAGCCGGATTTCATTGTCTGCCACAAGCAAACGCATCCATCACTCGCGAGCCAGTACGACTTGATCGCCCTCGGATGGAATCCGAGGCTCATGGGCCACTCGGAGTGGGAGGTGTACAGAAGAAAGGAGAGTGCCATTCCGTATGAAAGAATGACATTCCCTGACTTGGGCAAAGCATTTCCCGAGCCTGCGGCAACAGGTGTATCGGTGAAGAGATCGCAGATAACGCGCTACGATTATGCCCTCGTACCCACCGCGAGGGGAGCAACTATAAGAATCGAAGGCCTGAAGCTTGATAACAGCATTGTCGGATTCTATTGCTACGTGGAGGTCGACCAAAAGGCTACTGCGGACAAGCAGGCAGAAGTGACGATAGAGACAAATGTGCCAGGGCACCTTCCTGTGAAAGTGCCGATACGATGGGACCAGGGAATCGTACTGGTCACTACCCGTGTGGCAGCCCGTGTCAATGACGGACACATCCGAATCACAGCGACTGTTCCGTCAGAGAGCGGGTCCACAGATTCCACAGGGCTGGCGATTCACGTTCGAGATCTGTTTGTCACACAAGGAAGCTTCTGACACCAGTAGTCTCGGCAGGAGTCGAACAGGCCGCGTGAAGCAGAGGGGGTCCCGCTAGGGAGATGGGAAGGTCTGTATTCTGCTGCCATATATCGCCCCTGCACCTTCCGTAAACAAGTGATCACTTCGGCGTGGCGCAGAGGATAAAATCGTCAACGACATCTATCATGCGATGCTCTCTTCCCGCTGAAAGCCGAATGCGTACTACGATAACGTAAGCATTCACTCTTGAGCGGGAGGAGAGGATCGATTAGCAGAAATCATTGACGATTTTGTGCTGTTCGCCGCGCGTAAGTGAATGCGTACTACGATAACTTTTTTCTTGTTTTTTCGCCACACTCTGTTAGGATACAAGAGCCGATTTTGTAGCTATGGGGGAGAGTACGAGTACCATAAGCCAGAGGCGAATTTCACCCTGAAGCGACGAAAGGGACGCTCCTGTTTCGAGAGGGCACACTCGTGGCAAGCAAGGTTCGAAAGATCAACGCCCGGGCCCTCAGCCGTGACATTCGAGCAGGCATCGGCGAGGCCGGGCTTAGGTCTAAATACCATATTTCCCAGCAGAAACTAGCCGAGTTTGTCGGACAGCTCGTAGAACATGATCTATTGACGCGGGAAGATGCCCGTGTGCTCTTCCCTCAATCACCTGTCTCCAGTGACACGTCTCGAGCAGAGGCCCTGGAGAGCAAAACAGCAGTCCCGGCATCCGGCGTCACGGAAAATCCACCTCATTCTCATACGGACATTCGACCGCTCGAGAAACCGCGGCGCTCTGTTGCAGCGAGACTCGTCGGGATCGCGGCTCTCATCGTCTCGGCTGGGGCACTCATTTGGGCAATTGCCCCCAATGGGGATGCTGAATCACTTCATTCGGCTCTGATCTCATCTCTCTCCGTCGGCGGCGTGTTGGGCACCCTCCTGATAGTCGTTTCCGTGTCCATCATGCTCGGTGCACGAGCTCGCAGGGCATGTTTTCGGGTGTTAAGCGTATTCCTCCTTGGCATGGTGGCTCTTCACCTCATTTCCGCGACAACCGATGTGGCCAGAGAACCCGAACAAAGGTCTGCTGAGACGGTACTTGCGTCTGGCAAGAACGGCACGCACAGGCCAACACCTGCGAGTCCAGGTCCCTTGCCCCAACAGAGCCAAACCGTGGTTCTCAAATTGATGAAAGCAGTCCTTCAAGATACCCAATTTTACAGGCCGAGCCATCTGGGATTCTTGCCCTGAAGGCTGGCAGGGCGCCGCGAGTGGCGCCCTGTGCAGTCCCTACGCGGCGAGCTCACCAGAGGGGAGGTAGGCGTCCACGGCAAGCTTGGCCTCATGAGGAGCGGATAGTGTTCCGGCCGGTTTATCTAGCCATAGAACTGCTTCCCGAAAAGCTTTTCACTCAGTCCCGTCAAATCAGCCCACTTCAGGGGTCCCCCCTTCTCAGCGGGGAAGCCGGTGGCCCAAATCATTCCCATGTCCACCATCCGGGGATCCTCTACGACTCCCCGGTCCAAGAGGTCTTTGGCCACAGTTACCATATCTCTCAGAACCCGAAGCTGCATGTCCTCCGCTGAGACCTTTTGGTCACCTTGCTTAGCGATGAGGGGTACGACGTCCGGGTCGACGCTTCCATCAAGAAGAAAGAATCCCTTGCCTGACTTTTTCACACCAAGCCTGCCTGCGGAAACCAGGTTCTTCAGCGTCTGCTGCGCTTGACCTCTTCCCACCATGACCTTGTAGCACACGTCTATACCTACCTCGTCTGTGAGTCGAATCGGTCCAATGGGCATGCCGAACTTCACAAAGGCCTTGTCCACTTCTTCAATAGTGTTCCCGTTCTCCAGGAATTCGATTGCGCTTTGGAAATACGGAAAAAGGACGGCATTCACGACAAAGCCGGGGTTGTCTCTACAGACCACCGGACGCTTGCGGATATCCGCGACAAAGCCCAACAGATTGTCGACCGCGTCCTGACTGGTGGCCTGGCCCCGTACGATTTCCACGAGCTGCATCATCCACACAGGCGAAAAGAAGTGAAGGCCGGCGAACCGTGCCGGATTGGTCACGAACGGGGACATCTTGTCTAGAGGGATGGACGAGGTATTGCTCGCTATAATGCAGTCGTCTCTGACCGTAGTGCACAGCTCCTCGTACACTTCCTTTTTCACGGCAATGTCCTCAAAGACGGCCTCGATGACTAGATCAGCATCTTTCAAGTCCTGATACTCGGTCACCATAGTCAACCGTGCCATCATGTCGTCCACTGAGCCTTTCAGCTTATTTTTCTCCGCCATTCCGTCAAGGATCTTCTTTACGAAGGTCTTCCCCGGCTCCAGTGCCTCGGCGAGATCCTTGACCACAACGTTCTTGTTCGTATTGCGGAGGATGTCGATGGCTATGCCCCGGCCCATGGTCCCGAAGCCCAGAATGGCGACCGTATCCATGGGCTTTGGATTGAAGCCCTTGCTCACTAGTGACCGCGGCTTGTCGCTCATGGTCTTGAGAAAGAAAGTGTGAATGCTCCCTTTTGCTTCAGGCGAGAGAACGGCCTTCACGAAATTGCGCTTCTCAATGTCCAGCCCCTCTTCTAGAGATGTCTTGAGACCGTCGCGAATGCTGTCCACAGCAAGCATAGGCCCAGGTATCTCTCGTCCTTTCGTAGCTTTCAAAACCTCTTTGCGGGCCATTTCTGAAATCAAGTCGATTTGGGAGAAATCGTGTCCCGGCCTGTTAAGAATGCCCGGTTGAGCACTAATCCCATTTGCAAACGAAACCGACTCCTGGAGCAGGTCGCCGTCTGCAGGTACCAGTTTGTCGACTATGCCGAGCTCCAGAGCCTTGGCCGCGGGCATGACGGTTCCCCGCAGTATGAGCTCGATGGCCGGTATTCCGATGAGTCGCGGCAGCCGCTGCGTGCCGCCGCCACCGGGAAAAATGCCCAGAGAGCACTCCGGCAGTCCGAGTTTGGTATCCCGGGAGTCTTTGGCGACACGGGCGGTGCATGCCAAGGCAAACTCCATCCCTCCCCCGAGACAGTGACCATCTATTGCGGCGACCGTCGGAAAGGCCAATGAGCTCAGGCGCTTGAATGCAGCATGAAAGAGGTCCAGCGCCTTTGCAGTCTGCTCCTCGTCGGTCATAGTGTTGAGCATCTTCAGGTCTGCTCCCGCATGAAAGTTGCCCTTCTTTGCGGAAACAAAGACGACACCTTTTAGATCCGAGCTCTGCTCCAGTTCTTCCAACAAAGCGAGGAAGTCCTCGATGGCTTTTTCAGTCCACGTGTTCATGGGCTGACCCGGTACATCGATGGTAACGATTCCCAGGTCCCCTTCCCTTTTCATCACAAAGCTCTTGTTAACACTCATGGTAAATCTCCCAAGTTAGCTCTTTTCTGTACGATTGGTCTTGAGGATAATGAGACGTGCCACAGGTTCTCCATATTCACGACCGGTGAGTAAACATTCGTTTGCGATCCGGCACCGTGGGATTCGGGGCACTCTGTCCCAAGCCTGCCGATCGAGTCACGGATTTCCTTCAGGCGCCATGAAGGCGGGAAGATGGCTTATCCTGACCTGTCCCTGGATCTCCTGTAAGAAGCTCCTACCTTCCCGGGTTATGTGCACCACTGCCTCGAGGTCGACCAGGACATGCATCCCAGCGCCCAGGTGTCGATCGCAGACATCCTTGAGGATAGGCACCGCGGTCTGATCCAACACTCCACTTACATAAACTGAAATAGTCCCGTTATCCAAGATTTTCTCTCTGACAAGAATCACGGACCGCCCTCCCTGGCTTCCCGGACCTTCGACAGGGTCGCGATAAACGGCTCTCGGACACCCGTGCTGACCTGCGCCCCTGCGGATTGCCACGACGGTGCCGCATGTGCCCATCCGGGGACAGGCGTGGCCTTTCCGCGCACGGAGTGCAAAGGAACATGCGGACATTCCAGCAACCATTTGGTAGCAAGGAGCGTGCCGCGCCAGAAGCGAGGCTATTGACCTAAGATCAGTATCCTTTTCCTTCTGAACTTCCTGGTGAGAAGACGACTGTGCACAACATGTTGTTCACGGTCGCTTGACACTCCGCACAGCGTCTCCCAATTGCCGTTTGCTTCCTGGGGGGTCCCGCGCGCTCGGATGGCTGGTCATAGACGACGAAGGGAGAATCTGTTCCAACGCGCCCTGAGTGCTCGCACAATCTCTTATGGGAAAGGAGCCGCGTGGGGCGGATGTCCAGCAGTTGTCGCATCATCCGTTGAGAGGCTTGCACCACATGTTGTCCCAGAGGAAATATCAGAGCCAATCCGGAGACGAGCGTCCATGTGATTTAAGTTACTTACAAGAATGGAACCCACGGCACATTAATTGCTTGACGATTTCTCGGAGGAAAAGCATTATCCATGCAAGACACCCCTGGACCGACAGCGCTGACTGCCCGGCCATCTTTCAAGGAACGTATCACGAAAGACTGTTTTTTGAGCCCGGGGTACCGTTAGCCATTGCAGGTGCTGCCATGGACATGAAGAGGGACTATTACGAGGATGTCGAGCTGTTCAGGTCAAAGACCGTCCTGGCAGCTACCATCCTGTTTCTTGGAGCTCTCGTCGCGTTTCCTTTTTTCGTTGGGGGCTATACCCTCTACGTTGTTAACCTCATCGCTATTCACGCTATTGTAGCAATCGGGCTCAATATTCTCGTCGGATACACAGGACAGATATCGCTCGGCCACGCCGGTTTCTTTGCGATTGGCGCATACTCGTGCGTGCTCCTCATGGTAAAGGCTGGCTTCCCTTTCGTGGTCGCGTTGCCTGCGGCCGGCTTCATATCTGCCTTGTTCGGGTTTCTCCTCGGCCTGCCATCCCTTCGCCTCGAAGGGCCTTATCTGGCAATAGCAACTCTCGGATTCGGCATGGCAGTTACCCAGATCATCAGCCATTCCGAGTTCACTGGTGGACACATGGGGCTTGAGGCCCCCCCTTTGGCCATCGGCTCGTATGTCGTCGATACGGACGTTGGTAGATACGCGATCATCATCCTCACAGCCATCTTGTTGACAATTGCAGCCATCAACCTCTTGAAGACCCGCGTCGGCAGGGCGTTTGTGGCAATCAGGGACAGTGAGATAGCAGCAGAGGCCATGGGGATCAACCTGAGCTGGTATAAGACGCTGTCTTTTGCAGTGAGCGCCTTTTACACCGGTATTGCGGGGGGACTCATGGCTTTTGCTCTCCAGCACGTCAGCGCTGGCTCCTTTAACCTGATCCTTTCCATCACCTTTCTCGCCATGGTAATCGTGGGAGGGCTCGGCTCAGTCATGGGGTCGATTCTCGGCGCTGCACTGCTTACGTATTTGCAGATCAAGCTTCAGGTAATCCAGGAAGTCCCTGTGATTGGGGCGCTTCTCATGGAAGTGTCCAAGCGGTACTTTTCGCCCGAGGGCCTCCCGAACATCCAGAGCATTGTTTTCGGAGCGATCATGATCGCCATTGTCATTTTCGAGCCCTTGGGGATGAACGGCATTTACTTAAGAATGAAGAGATATTGGAAGAGTTGGCCATTTTGAGAGGAGCAGGATGAGTCTTGTCGGCGATCTCATTATAGGGGGTTTGTCTATCGGAGCCTGTTATGCGCTCGTGGCTCTGGCCATGGTCATCATCTACAAGACGTCCGAGGTTCCCAACTTTGCACAGGGGGAAATGGCCATGATCTCAACGTTCGTGGCCTACACCATGATGGAGAGTTACGGCCTTGGGTTTTGGACGTCTGGGGCTTTGACATTGCTATTTGCCCTCGGGCTGGGAGCAGTGCTGGAAATTTCCTTTCTTAGGCCAGCCAAGAATCCCACGATATTGAGCTTGATCGTCATCACTCTTGGAGCGGAGATGATTCTGTACGGATTGGCTGGCTGGCGTTGGGGAGCCATGCAGCTTCCGTTTGCCGTGCCATTCTCCGAATACAGCGGGATTTCCCCCGGCGGCGTCATGATTACCGAGATGAACATGTGGACTTTTGCGGTCAGCATCGTGCTCATGGCCTTTCTCTTCCTCTTTTTCCGATTCACAACTCTGGGAACGGCCATGAAAGCGGTTCAGCAGAATCCGTTTGCCGCCAAGGCCATGGGAATCCCTACTCGGAGAATCCTGACATTCACCTGGGCACTGAGCTCCGTAACCGGCGCTGTGGCCGGAATGCTCATCGCTCCCGTGTCCACGCTCGATCCGAACATGATGCTCGACCCCATGCTCAAGGGATTTGCCGCAGCGGTGCTCGGTGGTATGACGAGCCTGCCTGGCGCGGCGATCGGCGGGTATCTCCTGGGTCTTATAGAGAATTTCTTCGGCGGATACGTATCGCTCGAGTTCAAGTCGGTCGTGGCCTTCGGGGTCATCGTAGTGATTCTCTGTGTCCGGCCGTCTGGACTCTTCGTGAGGCATTACGTGAAAAAGGTGTGACGGCGTCCGTTTCATCGTTCGCAACAACTTGACCGGAACAAGGAGGAGAAGGATGAAGAAGGGATCGTTGTGGGTAGTCACGATGCTCTGCGTACTGGCTGTACTGGGTATGGCCTCGGTAACCGTGGCTGCGGACAAAGTTCGAGGAGTCACCGACACGGAGATTCTCATCGGCCAGTGGGGACCGCAGACCGGACCGGCGGCTCTCTGGGGAGCAGTCGGGAGGGCTACCGGTGTTTACTTCCAGATGATAAACGACCAGGGAGGAATCCACGGCAGGAAGATCAAGTACTTTCTGCGAGACGACGCTTATCAACCTGCAAAGACCAAGGCTATTGCCAAGGAGCTCGTTGAAGACGTCGGCGTATTCGCCATGGTCGGCGGCGTCGGCACATCCTGCGGAATGGCCGTGCGGGACTACTTGACGAAGGAAAACAACGTTCCATGGGTCAGCCCGGCCAGCGGTTCCTCTCACTGGACCCAGCCCTTCAACACCTTCATCTTCTCAACCTTCCCCCAGTACTTCGAAGAATCGTACGTTCTGACGCAGTACGCTGTAGAGAAGATGGGGAAGAAGAAGATAGCCTTCTTCTATCAGAACGATGATTATGGCAAAGAGGGCCTTGATGGGGCGAAGAAGTACATGAGCGACGCTGGAATGCAACTGGTCGCAGAAGTCCCTGTAGAAGTGACAGACACAGATCTCAAAACTCACGCGCTGAAGCTTAAAGAATCGGGCGCGGAAGTCGTCATCCTGTGGGTCCTTCCTAAGCACGGAGCCATGATCCTGGGGGTCAGCAAAGCTATCGGGTTCGATCCTCAGTTCATTGCGGCTTCCACCCTATCCGATCCGGATCTTATGTTCACGGTGACGAAGGGCCTCTGGAAGGGAGTCATGTACGGAAACTTTGTCAACATGGACAGCCCGCTGGTCAAGAAGTATCTCGAAGCACAGAAGAAATATGCTCCCAACGAAAAGTACACCGGCTTGTTCTACCTGGCAGGGTTTTATTTTGCAGAGCCTCTCGTGAAAGGGCTGGAATTGGCCGGCAAAGACTTGACTCCGGAAAAGTTCGTCAAAGCGATGGAGCAGATAAAGGACTGGAACGACTGGCTGGGATATGGGTGCACCTTTACCCCAACCGATCATCAAGGCGTCAAGTCCGTGTACATCGAGCAATGCGGGGACAATGGGGCACGGGTCAAGGTGTCCGATTGGCTTGTCTATAAGCCCAAGAAATAGATCCGAAACAGACAGAGGCAGACCACCTCTTGATGTGCGGTGTGCGGAACAGGACATTCCGGAGCACCGCACGTGCTGCTCGGTAAGCCAAGAGCTTCGCGGAGCTCGGGTAGGTTGCAAGAGTGAACAACGGTACCGGGCCCGTTCGTCCAGCGTCGTAGATGGTCAAAGAAGCTTGCGGACAGAGGCATCCGCTCCCTTTCCATATGGGATCTGGAGGAGACCGAGGATGACCGCTTCACGCTGATGAGCGGTGCGTGGTCGTCCTTGTCCTGGGGGCTCCCCGGCTGTGGTCTTCTCCATGAGATCCCCGCGTTTGAGTTGTCATGGCATTACTTTCCGTCAAGGACATGGAGATATCATTCGGCGGCCTAAGGGCTCTCAACAGGGTCTCATTCGACGTGGAAGAGGGCTGCATCTTTTCCATCATCGGCCCCAACGGCGCCGGCAAGACGACAATATTCAACTGTATCACAGGAATCTACCGCCCTACGGGCGGGACCATTCTGTTTAAGGGCCAGGAGATGGTGGGGAAAAGGCCGCACCAGGCCGCACGCATGGGAATAGCCCGTACCTTTCAGAACATCGAGCTGTTTGCCCACCTCACCACCATGGACAATCTATTGCTCGGCCGTCATATCCATATGACCACCGGAGTTTTTTCCGGAGCGCTTCTCCTGGGAAAGCGCTTTCGTGCGGCCAGGGAAGAGTGCGTCCACCGGGAGCGAGTCGAGAAGATTATCGACTTTTTGGAGCTGGAAGCGGTGAGAGACGTCCCCGTGGCATCCCTTCCGTACGGAACGCGCAAGCTCGTGGAGCTCGGCAGGGCGCTGGCCATGGAACCGGCCTTGCTACTCCTGGACGAACCGACCGCTGGCATGAACCAGGAGGAGAAACAGGACACGATGTTTTGGATTCAGGACATCAGAGATGATTTTCAGGTGACCATTCTCATGGTGGAGCATGACATGGGGCTGGTGATGGACCTTTCCGACGAGGTCATGGCTCTCAATTTCGGTGTCAAACTGGTTCAAGGGCCGCCTGAAAGAGTACAAACCCATCCAGACGTGCTGGAAGCATACCTCGGAAAAGACTGAGGCAGTCAGAGCAGATCGAAAGAACTATCAATGATACTCGAGACGAGGAACATCGAAATATACTACGGCAAGATCATGGTCGTACGAGGACTCAGCCTTCGTGTGGAGGAGGGCGAGATCCGAGCGGTCCTCGGCGGAAACGGAGCCGGAAAAAGCACTACCCTCAAAACCATCATGGGGTACCTCGACGACCAACCGGAAAAAGGAACCATCTCGTTTCGGGGAAAACGCATCGACGGCATGGAGACGGAAAAGATAGTCCCTCTGGGAATCGCGTATGTGCCTGAAGGACGAGAAGTGTTTCCCGAGTTGACTCTCCGGGAAAACCTCATGATGGGGGCGTACACGAGACGAGATCGAGACGTGAGCAAGGACCTGGCACAAGTCTTTGAGCATTTCCCCATTCTCAAGGACCGTCTCAAACAGCAAGCAGGGACCTTATCGGGAGGCGAACAGCAGATGCTTGCGATCGCTCGAGCGCTCATGTCCAGACCATCGCTCATGTTGTTGGACGAGCCGTCCCTTGGTCTCTCACCCCTGTTGGTAAGCGAGATCTTTCGAATCATCGTGTCAATAAACCAAGCGGGCACGACCATGCTCCTCGTGGAACAAAATGCTCGCAAGGCGCTCAGCGTAGCCCACCACGCGTTTATCATGGAAACGGGACGGATAGTCCTCGAGGGGCCGCCAGAAAAACTCGCGGCAAATGAGGACGTTCAGGAGTTTTACCTGGGCATGAAACAGGAGACGTCAGTCAAGGGGTATCAACGGTACAAACGGAAGAAGCGCTGGCGCTGATCGATTGCTTGAGAGCACGCAGATCCGGTAGTGTATTCTTGATTCAAGATTGCGGCAGATGGACATATGGCACCGTATGAAGTGAAGACTATCGCAGAGATGTTCCTGGAACGGGTGGCGCAGCACCCAGACAAAGTGGCTCTCAGGTATAAGTATCTGGGGATTTGGCGGGATGTGACCTGGGCCGCATACCTGGACCACGTTCGCAGCATCACCCTTGGGTTGTACGCTTTGGGAATCAGGCCCGGGGATCGAGTGGCTGTCATCGGCGAGAACAGACCCGAATGGCTCTTCGCCGACATGGGGACCATCTGCCTCGGCGGGGTAACCGTCGGGATTTACACTACGAGCTCGGCACAGCAATGCGAGTATGTCGCCAGTCATTCCGGGGCGCGGGTCTACATAGCGGAGGACGAAGAGCAACTTGACAAGGCCCTCTTTTTCCGGGACCGAACCCCGGCTCTGGAGAAGATCGTTCTTATCGACACCGAGGGGGTGAAGCGGTTCTCAGACCCAATGTTGATGACGTTTGACCAGCTCCTGGAGATGGGACGAGACCTTCACCGGGAGCAGCCAACCCTCTTCGAGGGGCTCACGGGAGCCATAAGACCTGACGACCTCGCCCTGATTATCTACACCTCCGGCACAACGGGTCCGCCCAAAGGCGCCATGCTTTCCCACTACAATGTCACCTGGACATCCTGGTCTGTTGGGGAAGCGCTACCCCTCTATTCCACTGATGAGTTGCTCTCATTTCTCCCTCTTAGCCATATTGCAGAGAGAATGTTTACGTCGTTCCTACCTCTGCGATTCGGCTATACGGTGAGCTTCACCGAAAGTCCGGATACGATCATGCAGAATTTTCGAGAGATTTCTCCTACCGTCATTTTCGCTGTGCCGCGAATCTGGGAGAAATACTACTCAGGGATACGCATCCGCGTAGCCAATGCCACATGGCTCAAGAAAACCAGCTACGGGATAGCGGAAAGAATCGGCAAGAAATACGCGGACTTGAAATTCTCCGGACGGAGCGTTCCTCTGGGGGTGCGCCTTCTCCACGGACTCGCCAATCTCCTCGTATTCTACAAGCTTCGGGAGCGACTCGGGTTCGAGAGGTGTCGCATGGCCATCTCCGGGGCTGCACCAATCTCGCCTGATGTCCTCAAGTATTACCACGGCATAGGCGTGCCGCTGCGGCAGGTATACGGACAGACCGAAGGTGGCGGCCCCACCTGCGTGCATCAGGGAAACGTCATCGTGCCAACCAACGTTGGTCCTCCGCTTCCCGGCGTGGAAGTCCGGATCGCAGAAGATGGCGAGATTCTCGTCAAGGGAGGAAACGTGTTCATGGGGTACTTTCGGAATCCAGAAGCCACAGCGGAAACCCTCGTGGACGGCTGGCTTCATTCCGGAGACGTGGGAGCTTTCGATGAACAGGGGTTTCTCTCCATTACCGACCGAAAAAAAGATCTGATAATCACTGCCGGCGGCAAGAACATCGCTCCCCAGAATATCGAAAATCAGCTCAAGTTCAGTCCGTACATTAACGACGCCATAGTCATAGGCGATGGAATGAAATTCCTCACAGCGCTCATAGTCCTCGATGAGGAAAACGTAATCCAATACGCCCAGGACGAAAAGATACCGTTCACGACGTACGAGAGTCTTACCAAGAACCCTGATATTGTGGATCTGATCCAAAAGGAGGTCGACGCGGTCAATAAAACACTCGCCCATGTGGAGACCGTAAAGAAGTTTACTATTGTCCCCAAAAAGCTTTACGAGGAAGATGGGGAGGTGACCCCCACGATGAAGGTCAAGCGAAAATACATAAACGAGAATTTTGCAGACCTGATCAAGGCCATGTACAAAGGCTGATTCACACGAATATCCCTGAGCTGGTAGTCACTTCAGGACACGGGCGTGCCGTTGGAGAGTTTGTCCGCCCGTTCTCGTTGAGAAACCCGTCTTGATCCTTAGTCTGAAGCCTCCGGATCTCTATCGCTCCTCTAATGAGGCTAGCGGCAGGCTTCAGCCAGGCATCGACCTGGAATTTTGCGGTGAAGTACGTTACTCATCGGCTTCTTTCCCCCGGGACTTTCTGAAGCTCCCGAGTCGGGCTTACGATCATTCTAGAAGAGGAGGAGCGGGTGTGAGGATTTAGGCTCCACCCCGCTGATAGGAGAAACGTCCATGACAAATCTACTAGTTGATGAGCGTGATGTGCGGTTCGTACTCTACGAGCAGCTAGAAATCGAACGACTTTGCGAGAAGGAAAAGTATTCTGAATTCTCTCGGGATCTCTTCGACATGGTCCTCGATGCGGCCATAAAGCTTTCGGAGAACGAGCTCTGGCCGGCAAACGGCATCGGCGACGAGATCGGGGTGAGGTTGGACAACGGCCGTGTGCACGTTCCCGAGCAGTTCAAGAGACTCTATTCGCTGTATTGCGAAGGAGGATGGCCCGCTCTTTCGGTCGATCCAGAGCACGGAGGTCAAGGGTTCCCCATCATAATCAGTTGCGCTGCTCTCGAAGCCTTTGTGGCTGCCAATCTGGCCTTCATGTCCTACCCCGGGCTCACCGTGGGCGCAGCGCGGGTCATCGAAAAGTTCGGAACAGAAGAATTCCGGCGCACATACATGGATAGGATGTACTCCGGCCAATGGACGGGCACCATGTGCTTGACCGAACCTCAGGCCGGCAGCGATGTTGGAGCATTGCGCACGAGAGCGAAGAAGAACGAGGATGGCACCTACTCCATGGAGGGGAGCAAGATCTTCATCTCATGTGGCGATCACGATCTCGCGGAAAATGTGGTGCACCTTGTCCTCGCCCGCACAGAAGGCGCTCCTCCCGGAACAAAGGGGATAAGCATTTTCATCGTGCCACGGCTGCGTGAAGAGAACGGCACTCTGATAGACAACGACGTGACCACGGTGGCAGTGGAGAAAAAGCTCGGTATTCACGGGTCTGCTACGTGCGCTTTGAACTTCGGAGAGAAAGGAAACTGCATCGGATACCTGCTGGGCACAGAAAACTCCGGCATGAGGATCATGTTCCAAATGATGAACGAAGCCCGATTAGGAGTGGGAATCCAGGGGCTTGCCTTGGCCAGCGGTGCGTATATGCACGCGCTCCGGTACGCCAATGATCGAACGCAGGGGCCTCATTTCACTTCCATGCGAGACGGCGCCGCACCGAAGATACAAATCATCGATCACCCCGACGTACGAAGGATGCTCATGTGGATGAAGTGCACCACAGAAGGTATGCGAGCCCTCCTGTACTACGCCGGGTACTGCGAGGATTGCGCTGAGACGGCTGCCACTGAAGAGGAAGCCGCGGCTCATCGTGGAATGATCGAGCTCCTCATTCCGGTGTGTAAGTCTTGGTGCACGGACATCGGCTTCCGAGTCACGGAAATGGCCCTCCAAGTGCATGGCGGCTATGGCTATTGTCGTGAGTATCCGGCAGAGCAGTTTCTCCGAGATATCAAGATCACGTCCATTTACGAAGGTACGAACGGAATCCAAGCCATGGACCTTGTTGGCCGAAAACTCCCCATGAACGGTGGTGTCTTGTTTCAGAACTTCATGCGACAGACCGGGGAGATCGTGGAACGCACCCGAGGGATATCCAGTCTCAAGGCCGTTGTCGATCTATTTGATGAGGCCAGGAAGCGACTTGTGGAGGTCACGACATTCTTTCTCCAGAAGTCCATGTCTGGCGACCTCGTGATCCCAGTTCTCTTTGCCACTCCCTATCAGGAGCTCTTCGGAGACGTGGCGGTGGGGTACATGCTGCTGTGGCAGGCAGAAATAGCAGATCGGAAGTTGAGTAGCATTTTCGCCGAATCCGGGGCTAACACGCCCGAAAAGAAGATAGAGGTTCTTACGTCTAACAAAGAGGCCGCTTTCTACAGGGGCAAGGTCGCGTCTGCCGAGTTTTTCGCGAACACTTTTTTGTCGCTTGCACCCGGCAAGGCTAAGTCGATCATCAGCGGGGAACGATCCGCGATAGAGCTGCCGCGGGAGTCCCTCCTTCGGTCTTAGCAGCCGATAGTGAAAAAAGGGGCGCTTCCTGACGGCAATGCGGTTGACCTATTTCGGGCGTGGCCCATTGATGTTCGCAGCAATGGTACGGGCGGGCTTCAAACCCACCCGTACACCTATTGCCGTAGATTGCGGTTCTCTGCACTATCAGGATCTCGTCTTATTGGGTCGAGGTCGCTCTTGCATTTTCGTGTTCGAATGGATAGAAGACTTGTGCCGCGGTATAGCCTTCCCAATACGGAATCGATGCAAGGGGTAGCATCCGATGATTGTCGTCCACGCAGCGATGCATTCGGGCCGCCTGCTTCTTTGGGCGGAGACATCGAACCGCAAGACCGCGCAGAGAAAGCCGATATCTTCAGAAAACACACGCAAGCGAGAGAAGCCTCCTCGCTATCGATACGGAGCGGTCATGGAGGAGCTGGCCCGTGTGCTCGCCGCGGCCGTTCCCGAGATCAGGCCCGAAAAGAAGCGCTTCCAAGATCTCGTTGCGTGGCTCCCTACAAGAGCGGGTGAAGCAATCCCTTCAAGCCCTGTTATTGGCGAGCAACCCCCGAAACGAGGCAAGGCGAAGCTCCGCCCCTGGATCGTTACGGCGTACCAAACGGACTGGAGTGAAGCAGTCGATCTTCTTTGCGCATGCTCACGAAAGAGAGTTCTCGCGCCGGGCATAGTCTTGGGAAATGATCTGAGTTACTGGACCGAGGGTCTTCGCTTCGCCGGAGCACTTGTAGCGCGTCAGCAGTACCTGCCATCGATAGAAGCCGATGAGGGGGATTTCCGAGCGGTGTGGGCTCCCGTGTATCTTGGAGATGATTCCGAAGTCCTTATGCAGCTCGAGCGAACAATGCCTCCTGTAGCGCGGGCCCTCAGCGATATCGGCTCTCCAGAAGCTACTGGGACTCCAGCAATCGATCGATTGAAGACGTTTCTTAAGGGTACCCTAGATCACTTAGTGCGATTGGCCTGCCGCGAGGAATGGTCCGTCCGCAAAAAAGCTACCGGCACTGCCTTTGAGAGCATTCACGACGCGTGGTTCTTCGCTCTGAGATCTCAGGACGACCTGATACGTGGCGACAAGCTAGAACTTGCCGCTCTTGCCGAGAGTGTCTGCAATTGGGCGAGACCCATTTCGGTCACGGCTCTATCCCCACTTCGCCTCTGTTTCCGTCTGGAAGAACCGTCCATGTCGGAGGCACCCAAGAGGGGCCGACCACGATCCAGCGAAGAATCCTGGTACGTGCGCTATTTGCTTCAGCCCAGGGACGATCTGAGTCTTCTCGTTCCGGTGGAGGATTCTTGGAGTAACAGTGTGGCAAAATCCGTCTCCCGTCAGATGACGGGTGCAAAGGTGACAGAATACCTTCTCACCTCCCTGGGACAGGCTTCCTCCGTATGCCGGGAAATTGCCGCGAGCCTGAAAAGTGCTCGCCCTGGCGGTTTCACGCTCGACCCCCAGGGTGCTCATGATTTTCTCACGGAGAAGGCGCTCCTGCTCCGACAATCCGGATTCGGGGTGATGCTGCCGGCTTGGTGGACGGGCAAGGGAACGAAGGTTCGCTTATCGCTTAGCCCCCGCGTGAAGAGTCCGAAGATGAAAGCCGGCAGCGGGCTTTCACTGGGCGAGATCGTACAATTCGACTGGGAAGTCGCGATCGGCGATGAGAAGATGACGCTCCAGGAGCTGAAGTCCCTGGCTGCGCTCAAAGCCCCACTCGTCAGCATACGGGGGCAATGGGTGGAGATCGACCCGGACCATATCCAGACTGCTGTAGACCTCCTGTCGAGGAAGGCCCAGGAGAGAGTTACCGTAAGAGATGTGGTCCAGCTTGCGTTAGGGGTAAAGGAAGCCCCTCGAGGCCTCCCAGTCGAAAAGGTAAAGGCGACTGGCTGGGTCTCCACCTTGCTGAAGCAATTGGAGGGCTCTTCGGGATTAGTGGACATTCTCCCCGATCCGGCCTTCTCCGGTGAGCTCCGGCCGTACCAACTGAGGGGGCTGTCCTGGCTCGGATTCCTGTCTCAATGGGGCATGGGAGCCTGCCTTGCCGATGACATGGGCTTGGGAAAAACAGTACAAACTCTCGCCCTGATCCAGCGCTACCGGCGCTCCAATGGCAGGAAGCCTGTTCTCCTCGTTTGCCCTACTACAGTGGTCAATAATTGGCAGAAGGAGGCATTTCGCTTCACTCCTGACCTGCCCGTACTGGTCCATCACGGAGCCAGCAGGAGAAAGGGAACAGGATTCGGAAAGGAAGTGGCCAAGCACGCCATGGTCATTTCGAGCTATGGCTTGCTGCATAGGGATCTGAAACTGTTTCAAGACATACATTGGTCGGGCTTGATCCTGGATGAAGCCCAGAACATCAAGAATCCAGAGACACGACAGGCAAAGGCAGCAAGGTCCCTCAACGCGGATTACCGAATTGCTCTAACCGGAACTCCCGTCGAGAACAACGTTGGCGACTTGTGGTCCATCATGGAATTCCTCAACCCCGGATTTCTCGGAAGCCAGGCGGAGTTCAAACGAAAATTCTTCGTTCCGATTCAGGCAGAGAGAGACCCGCAAGCAGCGGAGCGTCTGAGGCGCATCACCGGGCCATTCGTTTTGAGAAGACTCAAGACCGACCGATCGATCATTGCCGATCTTCCCGACAAGATGGAAATGAAGGTCTTCTGCCCTTTGACGAAAGAACAGGCCTCGCTCTATGCTGCAGTAGTAAAGGAAACTGAAGAGGAGCTCAAGTCCTCCGAGGGCATGAAGCGACGGGGCCTCATATTGGCCACTCTCTCGAAATTGAAGCAAGTCTGCAACCATCCGGCGCATTTCCTCGGAGACAACTCGGCGATTCCGGGGCGTTCCGGCAAGCTGGCACGTCTCACTGAAATGCTGGAAGAGGTGTTGCAAATCGGCGACCGAGCCCTTGTGTTCAGCCAGTTCGCCGAAATGGGTAAGCTTCTTCATGAGCATCTTCAGGAGATGTTTGGTATAGAGGTCTTGTATCTCCACGGCGGGGTAACCAAACAAAACAGGGACAGAATGGTAGAGCGATTTCAGGATGGACCCGACGGGCCTTCGATCTTTGTTCTCTCGTTAAAGGCCGGCGGGACCGGACTCAACCTCACTGCAGCCAACCATGTGTTCCACTTCGATCGCTGGTGGAATCCGGCGGTCGAGAATCAGGCCACCGACCGTGCATTCCGCATTGGTCAGAAAAAGAATGTGCAGGTGCACAAGTTCGTGTGTGCCGGTACCCTGGAAGAGAAGATTGATGAGATGATCGAGCAGAAGAAGGAGATTGCCGAGAAAATCGTCGGCGCCGGGGAGGGATGGATTACCGAGCTCTCCAACAAGGATCTCAAGGAGCTATGGAAGCTTCGAAAAGAAGCTTTGGGGGAATGACATGGGCCGATGGTACTATCGCAATTATTACACACCTGCGGCTCCCCGAGAGGTCAAGGGAGGCATCAAGGCCCAGACCAAACGAGGTGGCTTCGGCCAAAGCTGGTGGGCCAAGCGATGGATCGCAGTGTTGGAAAGCTTCAACATAGGGGCCCGACTTGGCCGCGGCCGAGCGTACGCCCGGCGTGGACAGGTGGCATCTATCGCCATTGGCAAAGGATCCGTCACCGCTGCCGTGCAAGGAACCAGATCCAAGCCATACAGCGTGGCCATCACAGTGAAAACTCTTTCCGGGCCTGAATGGGCCAAGATTCTCAAGGCTCTCTCAGAGCAGGTGATCTTCGCTGCCAAGCTGCTGGCAGGCGAGATGCCGGATGACATAGAGGACGTCTTCAGGCAGCAAAATGTGTCCCTGTTCCCTGTCAAGCTCAAGGATCTCCAGACAAGCTGCTCTTGCCCTGACTGGTCCAATCCGTGCAAGCACATCGCTGCTGTCTACTATCTTCTCGGAGAGGAATTTGATCGCGACCCGTTCCTTATATTTAGGCTCCGAGGCATGGATCGCGACGAGGTTGTGAAGAAGCTCGGTGAGGCTCACGGCCACCGAGAAAGGAAGGAGGGAAAGCTTGACCGCGGAATCGAGAAACCTGAGCCTGAATTGACCTCGGCGTCGGACCCCCTCCCCGAAGATCCGGACATCTTCTGGCAATCTCTTGTGCTGGCAAGGACAGAAGAGAAGGAAGTATCGATTCCGCCACAATCCGCGTCCTTGATCAAACGGCTCGGAAACTTTCCCTTGTGGCGGGGCAGGGAGCATTTCGTCGAGTCGCTCGAGCGTGTCTATTCTGCCGCTTCCCCTATTGGGCTGGATATATATCTGGGGAAATCGGGTCAGGTCTTGCTTTTTGCTGTTTTCCTTTCCCGCTGCACTATCCTACTCACTGTAGAGTAATGAAGTCCGACATGCGCGGCTATTTGCTGTTGGGAATAACCATGGTGAAGATGAGCCCAGGCAATTGCCCGGTCTCGTTTCGATCTGGACCGGACTCTCGGCAAGAGACTTTCGAGCGGGGGACGGTCGGCAAATCGTTGGGCGCGAGGGATCTCGCTATAGGGGGCTTTCTCCTTCAGATACGGTGAGACCTTTTCCAGGAATTGTCCATCGCCAAGAAGGCACTGGCCTACAAGCCGCTTCCACGGTGATTCGCCTCCCACTCCCTCCAGAACGAACTGTCGGTATCTCTTCCGAGCTACTTTAAGGTTGTCGCCGAACTGAGCAAGGACCCAATCCGTGGAGAGGAAATCAGGCCCCTTATTCCGCCCTGCAGTGAATGCGAAGCTGGTCCATGGATAGTCCTTCGGGTGCTTGACGATCCCTGCCCGAACGGGATTGAGGACAATGTAGCGACAGACTTCAAGCAGGTAGGAATCTTTCTCCAAGAGAATAGACTTGTACCGGCCCTGAAATACGTGCCCGAATCTTCCGTGTCTGCGGTTGAGTTTCTGGGTGTAGATGCCATTCAGTTGACGCATCCCTTCGGAAAGGTTTCCATCAGGAGTCTCGATGAGGAGGTGGTAGTGATCGTCCATGAGGCAGTACGCGTGACAAACCCAATTATAACGATCCACAAGATCTCCGAGGACAGAGAGAAATACCTCCCGGTCAACATCATCGAGGAAGATAGGAGTCCCCCCATTTCCTCGTGCTGTCAGATGATAAAGCGCTCCCGGAAACTCGATTCTCAGTGGTCTGGTCATGAGCTATCCTTACCATGAATCTAATCAAGAAACAAGACCTGACCCCTCGTAAAACGTGCGCAGGATGAAGTCCATCATTTCGTCCGCGTTGAGCCCTCGTTTCATCCTGTCTCCCTCAAAAAGCTCCACCAGAGACCTGTCGCAGGTTACGCTCAATTGGGCTCGGTCCGCAACGGCATTCGGGCTTTCAAACGGCACTGTCGGGGAAGGCGACTGTTCCGGCTCCTGCAGCTTCTGCCCGCGTGCTTCTTTCTCATCAAGAGCGTCTTTGACAAGCTCCTGCACAACGCGCCTCACTTCGGTCCTACTCAGGCTCTCAGATCCCGCGCTTTCCAGGCGGGAGACGCGATTCTCGAGCGTCGACACCTGTTTCTCCAGTTCTGAAACGCAACCGTTGTGGTAATCCATGATCGCGGCATTGATCGTGACCCTGACAGCACTGAGCACATAGTCCATCCATCCGGACGAGAGCTTCTCCTCTTCCGAAATTTCCCCCTCTTTCGACAATGCGTCGTTGGAAAGACTAAAATCGGGAATTCCATCAGCCCCGCTAAAAATGCACGGGCTCTCTGACCGCACCTGTCTCTCTTGGTCCCCAATAGGCCACAAACCATGCTCTTTCCATTGCTCGAGCATTGAGAGACGGTCCGGATCGAAATTTGTCGCCAGCGCAAGCGCCTCGTCTTCCGTCATAGAGAGATTGACCAGTTCGTCGGCTTTCTTGCGAATTTCCCAGGTTTCCTCTGCGAGTCTTCCTGTGAGCTTGTCGTCCAATTCGCCTTTCATCCGGGGCCTTTCCTTGATCCGTAATCTGAGCTCGTGCTGCAATATCCCCCTAGCGCATGCCTCCCATGATAGTTCCTATGGCAGCCAGACCAATGAACCAGGCAGCCATGATGCCTAGGCCGCAACAGACAAGAATCGGGAGGAGAATAGCGAGAACAGCCTGGCCGGTCGTTGTTCCATGAACTTCCCGCAATCCTATCACCGCGGCCACCAGCACCCATATTCCCGATACGAGTGAGCCGACGAGGGGAAGCGCTTGCCAAATTTGAGCTGATTGGGAATAGCATTGAACTCTGAATGTTGCTTCATAGTTTTCGTTTGCCCCACCGACAATGAGCAGACATACGTGAGTAATGGCAGATCCGACGAAAAGCCCTATGGCAGCCATGATCGGCGAGAGGACGATCCACAGGACCAGGTTGGCAAACCCTCTGCCTTCTCCAGACGCAAGAATTGCTGTCCATATCTGACCAAGAACTAGGCCCAGGCCACCCAGGATTACCCCGAAGATCAAAGGCTTCGTGAGTCCTCCCTGGGGAGGGACTTGAGAAAAAAACTCGGTCGGTTTGAACAGGACACCCGTCACTGTCTGCTTGATCGCCTCGAAGAATCCCAGTCGATTCAGATCTTCCCACGGGACGTACTTATCACTTTCGTCGCTGTACTCTTTCCAGTCGGGTTCGATCCACCGTCCACAGTGATTGCACCTGACTGCCGCGAGATCAATAGGAGACGAGCAAAATGGGCACGGCCTTGTGTCTCCTGCCTGTCTTCCGGCAGGGCTTTCTCTCGAGTGCGTCGGCCGGGGCGGTGGCTCCGTCTCCGGACTGGGAGGTGGTGGCGGCTCCAACCGTTGGGGGCGTGCCGCGGGCGAAAGCCTGGCATCTGCTTCTGATTGCTTCAAGACACCTGCTTTAACGAGCTTTGTCAGAAGACTTCGGAGGCCTGTCTCGGAAATTCCATATTTCTTCATGAGCTCGGCATTGCTCATTCCGCCGCGTATATCCCGCACAGCGTCTTTGGCACTTATTGCAGGCTTGCTCATTTCACCCCCTCAATAGACATTTCCCACACCTAGCCACCGGACGTGGGAACCTTACTTCTGTGCACTGATCTGTGCGTTTGCAAGATCCGAGACTGCAGCCTTCGGCACCTGCGAAGCGACCAGACTCTCCGACGGCAGGACGAACCGCCCGGTTGACGTGTCCGGCCGCTGCAAGGGCCTTCTTAGCCTCCGGCCACGGGCGGGAAAACAGCTACCCGGTCGCCCTCCTGCACCTCTTGCTCCGCTTGGGCTTGCCGTCCGTTGAGAAAGATGACCTTTACGGAATTCGATGGCACATTCAGCCTTTGGAGGAGATCCTTGATCTTGGTCTTGTCGTCGACGTCCATGATGCACGCACTGCCCGTAGTGCCCTGTGGCAGCAGATGGGAAAGCGTCGCATAGAGAACTACTTGAACTTTCATGGTACCGAGCCCCCCGGCATAGTAGTTCGGAGACGAAACTCTTTCCGGCAAGAACCTCATTTCCCCGATTTTTCTGGCATGGTCCCACTTGCCTCAGTTGGAGCTGGAAGTACCTTTGTCATTCCCGTTTTCGCGGTTTCGACTCAGGTCGGTGTGATTTCGCTGGTACATGTTCACGGCATTGTTGTGTTCCCGGAGAGTTGTTGAGAAGTAGTGGGTGCCGTCGTTCCTGGCCACGAAGTAGAGGTACGGCTTGTCTTCCGGCTCCACGGCTGCTACGAGAGAAGCCTTTCCCGGGTTGGCTATGGGCCCGGGTGGAAGCCCCGCGTGCACATAGGTATTATAGGGGTGATCTCGATTCAAATCAGCTCGGGTTATTCTCGATCCCATCGCCTTAATTCCATAGATAACGGTGGGATCTGATTGTAACCTCATGTTCTTTTTGAGCCTGTTGTGGAACACGGCCGATACCAGGCCATGCTCAGCCATGCGAGCTTCCTTTTCGATTAGCGACGCCAAGGTCACTACCTGAAAGGGAGTCCAGCCGTACCTGTCCGCGGTTGGCCTCACATCCCGGTCGTACACCTTCCAGAACCTCTTGACCATGGCCTGAACAATTTTCTCGCCGCTCTGCTTTTCCGACGGTCGGAAAAGGTAGGTGTCAGGAAAGAGATACCCCTCCAATGAGGATCCTTCCACTCCCAGCTCCTTGAGCAAAGCAGGGTTCCTGGCCATATCCAGGAATCGTTGGCGCTCCATGATTCCGCGCTTATCAAAGAGGTCAGCAATCTGATAAATGTTGTAGCCTTCGGGAACCGTAATGGAGAACATGAGTGTTTTGCCGCTGATCAGCAGGTCGAGCACTTCTCCGGCGTCGCTCCCGGTCTTGAGAGCATAATCTCCTGCTTTGATCTTGCCCTGCTCGCCTCGAATCAGTGCCACAATCTTGAACACAAGCCGGTTGGAAATGATCCCTTTCTCGTGAAGCAATGCTGCCACCTGCGACAACGATGCTCCCTTGGGAACAGACACGATCACCTCTTCGCCTGCCGGTACAGGCGCGATCTTGCGCCCGGACGTGGCCTCCTCGAGCATCTTGGGCAAATAGGAATGAAGCAGATACCCCCCGACCGCCAAACCTGCGAGCGCTACCAACACGCACACACTCTTGAAAACGGAGACTATCGATACCCTCATTGATCCGATACAGCCTCATAGTGCTTGTTGTCCAGGTATCCCTGGAGAATGATTACAGCAGCAACCTTGTCCATGAGCTTCCGGCGTTTCGCTCGGCTCATATCCGCTTCCAACAACGCTCGTTCAGCAGCTACCGTGCTCAACCGTTCATCCCATTCCACCACCGGGACATCAACCACGTCGCGGAGCATCGCCATGAAGGACCTGACCTTCTCTGCCTGAGGACCTTCGGTCCCATTCATATTATAGGGCATTCCGGCCACTATTTCCTCTACCCCGTGCCGCTGCACAATTTCAGAAACCATGCGCAGGTCCGCTTCCGGATTCCTGCGGATCACCGTTTCCAGACCCTGGGCAGTAATCCCCAGCTCGTCGCTGATCGCAACCCCTATCCGCTTAGAGCCTATGTCCAGACCTAGAATTCTCATCAAATTAGGCGGTCCTCGTCCGGGATTGCGAAAGTAATCCACCTTCCGGCGAGATGAACAAGATGTGCCCAGAAACTACCACTGGATCAACGGTCTCCGCGGAGGCTGCCACAGCATTACTGCCACGCGTTGAATATGTGTGGTGCTCGTCACGGTTGAAAGCCAACGGGCCTCCGAAGGACATGTCACGATCGCAGCGGTCCAGGCTTCCGAACCGCGACTGCGGCGCACCTGGATTATGGCCAACACGATAGTGGAGCGCGGACAGTATTTTTACACGGTCGTTTATCACTCAGGTTCTGACGTATGCCCGGACCTACTTTCCATGCGGTCCGCTGTAGCATCCGCTTTCAACTCGCCGATCGCAAATCCGTCGATTGTGCTCGGTTTCGTGTAGTCAATTATGAAGTGACTGTCAAGCCCCGTGGAGCGCGATCGCGAAGTACCATCCGCACGGCAGCTCATCTTTCGGGAGCGACCTGACCCTCGTCTTGGCGCTCACAATCACGATCGGCGATTCCGCATTTTTCCCATCCCCCGCCACGCCGCGCGTCAGGACTTGCCGCTTTCGGCGAGCGCCTCTGCTACATCCAGGATGAACTGTGCATCTTCCTCATCCGTGTAAGGGATGCATCGGCTCGGCGCAAAGGGAAGTTGGACGTCAAGCGGGCGTGAAGGTGGCTTCGTTATTCGCTTGCTCCCTGCTAGCTTTACCGGAAGAGCCTCAAACGCCTCGGCTGACACGAGCACGAGATTGTCCTCATCCGAGACGAACGCGAGCCCCGCGGAAACAGACCCCTTCTTCCCAAAAATTGACTTGAATCCTTTCTTCAGCTTCGCTGTCAGTGGGCCAAGATTAGACCTCATTTCGCCTATCGCGGTAATTCCGTCGAGAGCTTGTCGACGTTGAACCTCCGTGCCCATAACCAGGGCCTCCTCAAAACTTTCTAAGGCTGCCGTCAGGTGCTTCTTAGAGAGATGGGCACGAGCCTCGATCAGCATATTCCTCGCTTCGGCTTCGTCCTCCGAATCGGGATCGTGAACACGGCCGTAGTACTGCACCGCTGTACTCACATCACCCCGTTGCAGAAATTCTCTCCCTTTTGCTAGGGAGAATTCCCCTGATTCTGCATTTGTCCCGATCATGGATTGCCCTCGATGGCCCTTTCCCAAGGAGGCCGGCTCATCTTGGGGCGGAACGGTTTCCCCGGACGGCTGGGAAGGAGCGCCTCAAATCGATATGTTGGGATTAGGCTTTTTTTTCGATACCTTCGCCCAATTTAATGACGTATTGCATAACATATTTGTCTCCGCTTTGCAACTTGTTTCGCATTTTTATTACCGATAGCCAATCCCGGCACCGCCCCACCCCCACCTCGCCTCTTGTGTCAGGGCTCAGCCTGTAGTATTCCTAACATGAGATCCGCGCAAGAAAAAGCAAGCAGCCGATCACTTGAACGCATGAAAATCAAGGCGATTCTCAGATATCTCCCCGTATTGTCCATAGTCTTGGTGGCGGGAACTCTTCTTGTCATTGTCGTCCTGTTCACCTTGCGGACCATCAATGCTCAGAATACGCGTATGGAAGAGTTTACTGCTCGCCAGGGGATCTCGGTAATCCGGACCCTCGAAGCGGGGACTCGCACGGGATTCATGGAGGGTGATTGGGGGGTAGAGCACCTCCAGATGCTCATAGAGCAGGCCGCCAAGGATCCGGAAGTGGAATGGGTCGGACTGATCAATAGTGACGGTCTCATCCTGGCACACAGCGAGCCTGCGAAGATCGGCCTCCGTCTTCTCATGGGCAAGGAGATGAACACCGTGCAGACCGTCATTCGCACGGGAGAGCCATTGTCGTACAAGGTTGGGCTTCCGGACGGTCGTCAGATTTTCGAGATTTGGAAGACCTTTACTCCCTTTCCGGATCAGATTGCACAGAGCGAAGTCATAGCCAGACAAACTCACATCGGAAAAGAGTTGCTGGACGTATTCGATCGGGAGCGCAAGCATGTCATTTTCCTTGGCCTTCGCATGGACCGCTTCAAGGAGATCCGTCACAAGGACATCGTTCTTGCCATATTTATGGGCGCAATTCTTTTCATCGTGGGATCTGCCAGCGTGTACTTTATCTTTGTGGTCCAGAATGCGTACCTCGTGCGCAAGACCCTCGATGAAATGCGCACATACACTCGCAATGTGCAAGAGAGCATGGCCAACGGGCTCATTACCGTGGATCGATCCCTCCGGGTGGCAACGTTCAATTCCATAGCACTGGACATCCTTCGCAAGTCGAAGGAAGAGGTCGAGGGACGCCCGATCAAAGACATTCTCCCCTTGGAGGATGAAATCAAGCAAGTCTTATCCGATCCGGAATCGATCCTGGAGAAAGAGGTCAAGATTGCCAGCGAGGGAAAGGGGAAGACTTTCCTCGGGCTCTCGGTTTCTCCCCTCCGGGAGCCGGATTCGCAGATCCCACGCGGTGCGGTCGTGATACTGCGTGACTTGACCATGATTCGCGAGCTCGAACAAAAGGTGATTGTCAGCGAGAAGTTCGCTGCTCTGGGCAGACTCTCTGCAGGAGTGGCCCACGAAATTCGTAACCCGCTCAACTCCATTCGAGGTTTTATTCAGTATTTCCAGAAGAAATTGCCTTTGGAGGAGGAAGATTACCGCTATACTGAGCTCATGCTGACCGAAGTCGACAGGCTCAACCGCGTCATATCCAAATTGTTGGCGTACTCAAAACCGCGGGAGCCGCGTCTCAGTCTCAGATCCCCGGAGGGCATTGTGAGCCATTGCCTTCAGGTAGTTGCTCGGGAGGCATCTGAGGCTGGTGTAGAGCTGGTGCACGTCCCAGGTGGCGACGAAGTTCCGCTGGTGCTCATGGACGCGGACCAGATGACCCAAGTATTTCTCAATCTCCTGATCAACGCCATAGAAGTGGTGCCGCGCGGCGGCAGGGTCACGGTGACGTACGACACCGACGAACATGGAAGGCTCCATATCTCTGTAGAAGATAACGGTAGCGGCATACCTCGGGAAAACCTCGACAAGCTTTTCGACCCCTTCTTCTCCACGAAGAAAAAAGGGACCGGCCTGGGACTTGCAATAGTCAAGAGTATTATTGAAAGCCATGGCGGCGAGATAGAAGTCGAGTCAGATCCCGGTTCGGGGGCGCGTTTTACCGTGATATTGGATGCATATCGGACCTCAGCCGAAGAGCCGGTGGAAGAAGCGGGAACGGCCCTGCGGACGTCCGCTCAGCTCCCTTAGCACCTCGCTCCCACCGCCGGATGTCCGATAAGGAAGAAAGATGACAGAACGGAAGGCCAAAATCCTTGTAGTTGACGACGAACCGTCTCAGCGCAAAATGTTGAAGGCCAATCTTTACCTTGACGGGTACGAGGTCTTCGAAGCCGAAGACGGGACTGACGCCATTGCCAGGGTTTCCGAGGAATTCTATGACCTCATATTGATGGACAACCGCATGTCCCAGATGGATGGCATTGAAGCACTGAAAGAAATAAAGAAGATTTCCCCGGGAATCCCCATCATTATCATTACTGCGCATGCATCGGTAGAGACTGCCGTGGAGGCGCTGCAATCAGGCGCACACAATTATTTGATCAAACCGCTGGACATCGACGAGCTGCGGATAAAGGTGCAGCAGACCCTCGAATTCTGGAGGCTGAAGGAAGACAACATCCTCCAACGGCAACGGATCGAAAACCTTTTCGATGCGTCGCGTATTGTAGGACGATCTCAGAAGATGAAAGAGGTCCTGGAGCGTGTGGCCATGGTCGCCCCCTCCCTTACGTCCGTCCTGATCCTGGGAGAATCGGGAACGGGAAAGGAGCTCATAGCAAATGCTATTCATCAGGGCTCTCCGCGTGCCGATCAACGATTCATTAAGATCAACTGCGCGGCACTTCCTGAGACCTTGCTGGAAAGCGAGCTCTTCGGACACGAAAAGGGCGCGTTCACTGGTGCTGTGGGCCGCCGTCCAGGACGATTCGAGCTGGCTGACGGAGGAAGCATATTTCTTGACGAAATAGCCGAGATGACCCCGGCTACCCAAGCCAAACTCCTCCGAGTTCTCCAAGAGCGGGAATTCGAGCCGCTAGGATCCACAAAGACCGTCAAAGTGGACATTAGAATCATTACGGCCACCAATCGTGATCTCCAGGAAGAGGTGAAGAGCGGAAGATTCCGCGAGGATCTTTTCTACAGACTTAACGTGGTTCCCATCGAGCTCCCTCCTCTCCGCGAGCGCAGGGAGGATATCCCGCTGTTGGTCGAGCATTTTCTCCAGATTTACAACGAGAGAAACGGACGCAGTCTCCAGGGATTCCATCCAAGGGCCCTGGACGCCCTGATGCGTTACAACTGGCCCGGTAATATTAGAGAATTGGAGAATCTTGTGGAACGTGCCGTGATCCTCACCCGAGACGACTACGTTCCCTTTTCCGAATTGCCTGAGGCAATCCGGACGGCTTCGGGAGTTGACAAATCCGACGAGATCCGATCCGGCATTCCGCTGGGCATGACCATTAGAGAAATGGAACGGGAGTTGATACTCAAGACCCTGGAGGACAACGAAGGGAACAGAACTCGCAGCGCTCGGATTCTCGGTATCACGCGGCGGACTCTGCAACACAAGCTTAAGGAATACGATATTGACCAATCGAGCTCGGACGGTCCGCTGGAGTCGTGAATCGTTCCATCACGCCAACCGCGGCTTGCGCGAAAATCTCTGACTGAATTGCACACGTCCAGAATTTCGGCTCTGCTCCCGATATGGACGACATACCCTCCAGGTACTATACTATGTCAAAGGATCACAGGGTATGACCGTCATGGGCAAATTATCTGCAGTAAAGACACGAGAACACGCGGCAGCCCTGAGAGAGAGGGATCGGTTTCTCAGCGAGCATCCGGAGCTGCGGGGCTTTCAGCGAGACATTGACGAGATGCTGGGCAGTGCCGGGTCAGATCACAACCGATTGGTGCTCATCCACAATCTCATGATGGATGCGGTCCGAAAACTGGATGACCAACTCCACTCTCTGTTGCGCGTAGGTCAATGACGCGCATATGGAAACTGTCTCAAAACTCGGGAAACAGCAGAAAAAGTGGTACGGTGAGGGAGGATACTGCCCATGGAGTCCTCACCCCATCCTCTCCCCGAGGGAGCATAGGCGTTAAGTTAGAAGTGGAACGGCCAATTGTTCGTCATTCCGGCGAAAGCCGGAATCCAGTCCTTCCAATATGTTATGGACCCCGGCTTTCGCCGGGGTGACGGGGTCCTTGTTA
>Ga0067045_1003131_pt1 | contig 29140 bp, 22 predicted proteins | sample TerdegcTABiofilm_FD_59184 | JGI IMG/M metagenome (GOLD analysis project Ga0067045, IMG submission 59184) | Combined Assembly of (Gp0054472, Gp0054536) Wastewater bioreactor microbial communities from Singapore -Terephthalate degrading...
CTTGCTCTGGTGACCGTTTTTGCGGTAGCGCTCCGGGTCTCTCTCCAGATATCGTTGCACCACCTGCTCTTCCAGGGCCTCCAGCAGCGTGGTCAGAATCGCCGCATGGATCCGGGGGGCCGCTTGCTTCAACCCCAACACCAGGCCATTGATTGTCAGCTTCGTTCTTGGTATCTTGATCACCAAGCGAAGATCCAGCGTGATCTCGCCCAACGGATTCCTCCTTTTCTTTTGATTTCGCCAAATCTAAGAAAGAGGAATCCGTTTTGTTTTGCAAGAGGNTAAACGAACCAAAATCAGAAAAAGCGCTGAATCACGTAAACTCGTTACAAAGCCAAATATTAACCCCTTGTAACAAATGAACCGCGTTAAACCATTGTTAAGCTTATATATTCACACTCTTTGTTTTCATTTGTGTCGGAGGATATTATAAAGCAACTTGCGTACCACCCCGTTGTTGCGAAGGATAAAACGGTTGAAGTGCGCTTGTGGAAAGGTGTTCCGGGGAGGAACACCGTGTATAGCTGGAGGCGCTCACAAGTGCAAAGTGTAAATATTTGTGACAATGCAGCCGTCGAGCAATCGAAAGATACCGAGAATAAGCAATAAGTACTAGGTCATAAGGCGCATCTAAATTTATGTAATGTAATCCGACACTTCCGATCAAATTTTACGTTGCACAGAGTACATAATCAACAGACACAGGGCTCACAGGACGTGCCCTGCTATGTGAACGCGCCGGATTCTTCTTGCCTGATTACAGATAGCCGGGTGACGGCGTCAGATCTAGAGAGCCGTCAAGCAGCTGTACGGCCACCTCGTCGCCGGGTTTGACCGCCGCGACGTCCTCGGGCAGCACGACGAGGCCGTTGGCGAGCACCATGGATTTCAGGATCCCCGAGCCTTGCTCTCCCGTGAGGGAGGCGACGTATTTCCCGTCGCGCAGCTCGACGCGGGCCCGCAGGAAATATTTCAGTCCCGTCTTTTTCCTGTAGCCCTCGGTCATCTCGGCCCTCACGGCCTTTCGGAAGAGGTTCCTGTAGCCCCTCATCTTGAGGATCGCGGGACGGATGAACTGCTCGAAGGAGACCATGGTGGACACGGGGTTGCCCGGCAGGCCGAAGAGGGGCTTTCCCTCCAGCAGGCCGAAGGCCAGCGGGCGGCCCGGACGCATGGCCACGCGCCAGAACTGGATCCGGCTGCCGATCTCGGCCATGATGTCCTTCACCAGGTCATAGTCCCCCACGGAGACCCCGCCGGAGGAGATGACGATGTCGGCCCGTGCGGCCGCCTTGAACTTCGCGAGAAGGTCCTCCCGGTTGTCGCGGGCGATGCCCACCTGCAGGGGCACCCCGCCGGCTTCCAGGACCAGGGCCGCCAGCGAGTAGCCGTTGCTGTTGACGATCTTGCCCGGGCCGGGCGTCTCGTCGACCTCGACGAGTTCGTCGCCCGTGGAGACGATGGCCACGACGGGCCGCTGGTGCACGGAAACGTAGGAGCGGCCCAGGGCGGCGAGCATCCCGACCTCGGCGGCCCGGATGACGCTTCCCCTCGCGATGACGCGCTCGCCCGCCTTCACGTCCTCCCCCGCCTCCCGGATGTCGAGGCCCGGCTTCGCGGCGACGAAGATCTTCACCCTGCCGCCCTCCGCCTCCGTGTCCTCCACTCTCATGACGGCATCGGTCCCCTCGGGCAGGGGCGCGCCCGTCATGATCCGGATGGCCTGCCCCTTCCGGATGGGCTGCGTGGCCACCGAGCCTGCGGGGAGGTCCTCCAGGACGTCGAGGACGACGGGCCTGGCCTTGCTCGCGAAGGCCGTGTCGGCGGCAATGACGGCGTAACCGTCCATGGCCGAGTTGGCCAGGGGCGGGATGGTGCGGCCCGAGACGATGTCCTCTCCAAGGACACAGCCGAGGGCCGAGGTGATAGGCATCTTCTCGCATCCGAGGGGATGGATCCCCTCGAGGATGGTTTTCAGGGCCTCTTCTACCTTGATCATTCCCAATCCCTTCTGCCGGCGTTTTCGGCAGAGGGTAACCGAATCGCGGCACGGAGTCAACCCCGCACGGCTTCCCTGTCACGGAGGGAGAAGCAGCCTTGCATGAAAACGGCTGCGGTCCCGGTCGGCGCGGACTGCTAAGAAACGGCTCGGATCGATCGAAAAAAATCCCCCTTTTCCCGCTTTTTCAAAGGGGTAGGCTTTTGAACTCCCTCCCTTGGAAAAGGAGGGTTGGGGGGGATTTTAGGGAGGGGGAGCAGATGTGGGAGCCTCCCGTTGCCCCTCACCGCCGTCGGGTTTGGCCTTGAATTCGATGGGTCGATGCTCTATATTACCGCAAAACGAAAAAGGAAAATTCGGGGTCAGGCCTGATTATTGACTTTTGTGCCCGGCCGGTGACGAGCCCGGGTCGAGGACAGAACCCCGGACAGGAAAAGACGGTGGACAAAAACGAATTGAGCAAGAGAATCAGGGCCCTCCTGAAGGAGAAGAACGGAATCCTGCTCGCCCACTACTACCAGCGGGATGAGGTGCAGGAGATTGCCGACCTCACGGGGGACTCCCTTGCCCTGAGCTTCGAGGCCGCCAGGACGAAGGCCGACGTGATCGTCTTTGCCGGCGTGCACTTCATGGCGGAGAGCGCCTCGATCCTTTCGCCGGAGAAGACCGTGCTGCTGCCCCGGTACGAGGCGGGCTGTGCCCTGGCTGACACGATCACCGTGGAGGCTCTCGAGGAGGAAAAGAAGAAATATCCCGGTGCGGCCGTGATGACCTATATCAACTCCTCGGCGGCCATCAAGGCCGCAAGCGACATCTGCTGCACCTCGGCCAACTCCGTGCGCGTCGTGAATTCGCTGGCCGAAAAGAGGGTCATCATGATCCCCGACGGCAACCTCGCCCGCTACACGGCGAAGCTCACCGACAAGGAGATCATCCCCTGGGGAGGGGCCTGCCCCGTGCACGACGACCTGACCCCGGAAGAGGTTCTGGCCGTGAGGGCTCGATACCCCAACGCGAAGTTCGCCGCCCACCCCGAATGCCGGGAGGAGGTCCTGCAGCTGGCTGATTTCGTCGGGAGCACCTCGGGGATCATCGCCTACGCGGGAAAGATGGAGGGCAACGAACTCATCGTCGGCACCGAGATCGGGATCCTCTACCCGCTCCGGATGCGCTGGCCCGGCAAGACCTTCATCCCCGCTTCGGAGAAGATGATCTGCGAGACCATGAAACTCACGACACTCGAGGACATCCTCAAAGCCCTGACAGCCATGGCGCCCGTGGTGAAGGTGCCCGAGGCCATCCGGGTGCCGGCAAAGAGGAGTCTGGACCGGATGCTGGCGGTGGGGTGAGCGTCGGCCATGGAATGGCCGGGGAAACAAGAAACGCGATCATTCGGTAACCTGGACACATGCAGGTTAACCAGCAATACGTGAATCCAGAATTTCATAAACTCCTCCAGGCGGACCCCGGCATCCGGGCTGCGCTCGAGCGCATCGGGCGCGGCGAGGAGGCGAGGGTCACGGGCCTGAGGGGCTCTTCGAAGGCCCTCTTCCTGGCCGCCCTGCACGCGCTGACCCGGCGGACGACGGCCGTGCTGTGCGCCGGCCCCGACGAGGCCCGCTCGCTCGCGCAGGACGCGGCCTTCTTCGCGGGCGACGGCGCCGTCCTTCTCATGCCCCCCTGGGACCTCATGCTTCCCGACACCCTCTCGCCGCAGAGGGACGTGGAGCGGGAGCGCATCCGCGTCCTCTGCGCGCTGACCGCGAAGACGCCCTCCCTCGTCATCATCCCGCGCGCGGCGCTGCTGCAGAGAGTCGTGCCGAGGGCAGCCGTCGCCGGCTTCGTGTCCGTCGTGTCCATCGGGGACACCCTCGACAGGGACCTCTTCGCCTCGAAGCTCGCCGAGGGGGGATACCGCCGCGTGCCGCTCGTCGAAGAGGGGGGTGATTTCAGCGTCCGCGGCAACGTGATCGACCTCTACCCCCCCACGGCGCCGTGCCCCTACCGGCTGCTGCTGGCGGGCGACGAGATCGAGTCGATCCGCGAGATGGACGTCTCCTCCCAGCGCTCACGCAAGGAGCTTGCCGAGTTCACCCTGACGCCGGCGCGGGAACTGATCCTCTCCGAGGAGGCACGGAAAAAGGCCCTGCGCAACCTCCGGATCCGGGCGGGCGAGCTGGGCCTTCCCGCCCGGGCGAAGGACCGCCTCGCCGAGATGATCGCAAACGGCCTTGCCTCGTCCCTCAACCCGCAGTTCTTCCCTCTCTTCTACATGGACGAAGCGGGGGCGGGGGGCCTCGAGGCCCTGACGGACTACCTGCCGGCGGACGCACTCGTCGTGGCCGACGACCCCCTGGCCGCGGCGCGGGCAGACGAGAGGGCGCGAAACGAAATCAGCCGCCTCTTCCTCCGGGCACAGGACGAGGAGAAATTCCACCTCGAAGAAGGCCTCCTGTTCCTCGGCGAGGGCGACCCCCTGCGCGCCGCCGGGCGCAGCCCGCAGATCGTCCTCGAGGACATCGAGATGGGCGCGGGGGAGGAAGACCGGGCGATCCGCGTCCGCGTGGAGACCGACCTGGGGCTGCGGCCGAAGGAGCCCGCCCTCATCCAGCGCGAGGAAAGCCTGCTGGCGCCCGTGGCCGAGAGGATCCGGGTCTGGACGCGCGAGGGGTTCCTCGTCTGCTACCTCTGCGCCGGCGAGGAGGAGAGGCTGCGGATGAGCCATCTCCTCGAGGACTACGCGCTTCCCCTGGCGCACTCGGAGAGACCCTTCTTCGGGGAACTCTGCGCGCCCCGGGGCGCGCAGGGGCGCCTCGTCCTGTGCGAGGGGAAGATCGCCGGGGGCTTCGCCCTGCCGGGGCTCAAGCTCGTCGTCGTGGGCGAGGAGGAGATCTTCGGCAAGAAGGCCCGTCGGCGCAGGCCCGCCCGGGCCCGCGAGGGCTGGTTCCTGCAGTCCTTCGGCGAGCTCAACGAGGGCGACTTCGTCGTCCACACCGACCACGGCATCGGCATCTACCGGGGCCTCAAGCGGCTCTCCGTGGGGGCGATCGAGAACGACTTCCTGCTCATGGAATACCAGGGGGGCGATCGGCTCTACATCCCCGTCCACCGCCTCGACCAGATCCAGCGATACATCGGCCCCGACGGGCACGAGCCCCGCATCGACAGGCTGGGGGGCACGGCCTGGGAGACGGCCAAGCGGCGCGTCAAGAAGGCCGCCGAGGAGATCGCCGAGGACCTGGTCGCCCTCTACGCCGCCCGCGACGCGATGAAGGGCCACGCCTTCTCCGCCGTCGACCGCTACTACGAGGAGTTCGCCTCGTCCTTCGAGTACGAGGAGACCCCCGACCAGGCGCGGGCCATCGAGGACGTCAACCTCGACATGGACGGCGAGAAGCCCATGGACCGCCTCATCTGCGGCGACGCGGGCTTCGGCAAGACCGAGGTGGCCGTCCGGGCCGCCTTCCGGGCCGCCATGGACGGCAAGCAGACGGCGGTGCTCGTCCCCACGACGATCCTGGCCGAGCAGCACTACCAGACCTTCCAGGCGCGGTTGGCGAAGTACCCCGTCCGGATCGAGACCCTCAACCGCTTCAAGACGCGGGAGCAGCAGAAGCAGGTGATCGAGAAGATCGCGAAGGGCACGGTCGACATCGTCGTGGGCACCCACCGCCTGCTGCAGAAGGACGTCGTCTTCAAGGACCTGGGGCTCGTCGTGATCGACGAGGAGCAGCGCTTCGGCGTCACGCACAAGGAGAAGCTCAAGAAGCTGCGGACCCTCGTGGACGTGCTCACGCTGACGGCCACCCCCATCCCGCGCACGCTCCAGCTCTCCCTCGTGGGGATCCGCGATCTCTCCGTCATCCACACGCCCCCCGAGGGGAGGCTCTCCATCAAGACCTGGGTGCTCGAGTTCGACGACGAAGTGATCCGCAAGGCCATCCTCGACGAGATGGACCGCGGGGGGCAGGTGTTCTTCATCCACGACCGGGTGCACTCGATCCACCACATGGCCCGGCGCATCCGGCAGGGGGTCCCCGAGGCGAAGATCGGCGTCGCCCACGGGCAGATGCCCCCCCGGGAGCTGGAAGAGGTCATGGTAAAATTCCTTCGTAAAGAGTTCGATGTTCTGATATGTACGACGATCATCGGGTCGGGCATCGACGTCCCCGCGGCCAACACGATCATCATCGACCGCGCGGACCGCTTCGGCCTCGCGCAGCTCTACCAGATCCGGGGGCGCGTGGGCCGCTCGAAGGAGGAGGCCCGGGCCTACCTGCTGATCCCCCCGGGGGCGATGCTGTCGCCGGACGCGCAGAAGCGGCTCACGGTGATCAAGGAGTTCACGGAGCCGGGTTCGGGGTTCCGGATCGCCTCGCAGGACCTGGAGATCCGCGGGGCCGGCAACCTCATGGGCATGGCGCAGTCGGGGCACATCTCGGCCGTGGGATACGAGATGTACACGCAGCTCATGGAGCGCGCCGTCCGGGAGCTGCGGGGCGACAGGATGCCCGAGGCGGAGATCAAGCCGGAGATCCACCTGGGGCTCGCGGCCTTCGTGCCCGACAGCTACGTGCCCGACACGCACCGCCGGCTCGTGACGTACAAGAAGCTCTCCATGGCGGCCTCGGACGAGGAGCTGGCGGAGATGCGCGACGAGATGCTGGACTGCTTCGGCCCGCTGCCGCCGGAGGCGCGGAACCTGATCGAAGTCATCAGCCTGCGCAACCTCATGAAGCGCCTCATGGCCGAGAAGATGGAGTACGACGGGCGCCACATGATCCTCGCGATCCACCGCTCGAGCCCCATCGATCCGCTGCGGCTCGTCGCGCTGGCGAAGAAGAAGGGAAAGGGCACGCGCTTCACGCCCGACCACCGGTTCTACGTGCCCATGCCCGACCTGCCCGAGGAGCGGGTGATCGAGGCGGCCAAGGGGCTTTTACGTGAGCTGGCCGCGCAGTGACCGCGGCGCGGCAGGAACGAGGCGAAAGGAAAAAGGTTCAAGCGCCTTTGGCCTTTTCCTTTGTCCTCTAACCTGCGCCGGGGCATCGTGGATCGGCGGAACAGACCGAACAGGCTGAACAGAAGGGACAGACGCTTTTTTATATCACAGGGGAAACGCAGATGGAGGATCGCGAAGGGGAGTCGCACAAGATCGGTCGGCGCAGGGCCGCGGGCTGGGCCCTGGCGGGGCTGGCGGCCCTGTGCCTCGCCGCGGGCGGTGGGTGCTCGTCCTTCAAGACCCCGTCGGAGGACGCCATCGCCACGGTGAACGGCACCGAGATCAAGGTCAAGGACTTCACCGTCAAGCTCCGAAACGCCCTCACCCTCGCGGGTGCGCCGGCCGCCCTGCCGGAGAGCAACCTCGAGGCCATCAAGCGCGAAGCCCTCGGCGAGCTGATCGAGGAGAAGCTCATGCTGATCCGGGCGGAGAAGCTCCGGCTCGAGGTCACGGACGAGGAGCTGAAAAAGCGCGTCGAGGAGATCAAGAAGGACTACCCGGGGGATAACTTCGCCCAGGTCTTCGGCGGGGAGAAGGTGGACTACAAGATCTGGAGCGAGGAGCTGCGGAAGCGCCTGCTGCTGGAAAAGCTCGTCGACCAGGAGGTGAACTCGAAGATCACCGTGACCGACGAGGAGGCGCAGGAGGCCTACCAGGCCAACCGGGGCAGATACTACGCCGAGGACTCGGTGCACGTCGCCCAGATCGTCGTCCCCACGAAGGAGAAGGCCGACGCCGTGCTCCGGCGGATCCAGGCCGGGGAGGATTTCGGCAAGATCGCCCAGGAGGTCTCCACGGGCCCCGAGGCAGCCAAGGGAGGCGATCTCGGCGTGTTCACCCGGGGCGTCATGCCGGAGGCCTTCGACCGGGTCGTCTTCACCCTGCCCGAGGGCAAGACCAGCAGGGTCGTCAAGAGTCCCTACGGGTTCCACGTCTTCAAGGTCCTGAAGCGGGAAAGGGGGCACTGGATCGAGTTTGCCGACGTGAAAGACAGGATCAAGCTGGATCTCATGAAGGTCAAGGAAGAAAAGGAATTCCGCAAGTGGCTCGACCAGCTCAAGGCGGGGGCGACGATCCGCATCGACGAGGAACGCCTGCGGCAGGTCAAACTCGAAGAGCCGCGGCCCGCGGAGACCCGGCCGGAGGGGACCCGGCCGGCACCCGGGAAGGGATGAGGACGAATGGGAATGAGCAAGCCGTATCGGATTTTGGCTGCGGCGGCGATTCTGTTTTTCATCGCGGCCCCCGTCGCACGGGCGGAAATCGTCGACCGCATCGTCGCCGTCGTCAACGACGACGTCATCACGCTGTACGAGCTCGAGAGCACCGTCGAGGTCATCCTCAAGCGCTACGAGCACAACATCCGTCCCGAGGACCGGGACCGGGTGGCCGCCGATGCGAGAAAGGCCATCGTCGGCAGGATGATCAACGATCTTCTGCTGCGGCAGGAGGCCAGGCGGCTGGGGATCACGGTGCGCGAGGAGGAGGTGACCAACACGATCCAGGAGAGCCTCCGGAAGCGCAACATGTCGATGGACGACCTGCAGCAGGCCCTGGCCCGGGAGGGCTCGACCTTCGACAAGTACCGCGATTCGACCCGCAACGACCTGATCCGGATGCGGATCATGCAGCGGGAGATCCGACAGCGCGTCTCCGTGACGCCCGAGGAGATCGGGGCCTACTACCGGGAGCACCGCGGCGAATACGAGGGCAAGCTCCGGGTGAGGCTCCAGATGATCTCCCTGCCCGTCCCCGCGAACAGCGGGCCGCAGGCGAAGGCCGAGCAGCGCGAGAAGGCCGAGGCCATCCTGAAGCGGATCCGCGGCGGGGAGCCCTTCGAGGCCCTCGCGAACGAAACCCGGCAGGGGGCGGAGCCGGCCGGGGGCGATATCGGCTACGTCGAGAAGGGAACGATGCACCCCAGCATCGACGAGGTCGCCTTCAGCCTCAAGCCGGGCGAGGTGAGCGGCGTCATCGAAACGCCCCAGGGGTTTGCCATCCTCCGCGCCCTCGAGCGGCGGGGCGGCGGGAGCCTGTCCGTCAAGGAGACCCGGGAGGACGTGGAGGATCGCCTCTACCGGATGAAGATGGAAAAGAAATTCGAGGAGTGGCTCGCGGAGCGGCGTCAGAAGGCGCATATTGAAATTCGTCTGTAAAAGACGGGCGCAGGGCTTAAGGCATAAGGCTTAGGGCAAGAGGTAAGAAGAAGTCTCCCTTTCATCCCCGCATGGAAATCGCTTTCCCGGTCTTCCTCTCCCCTTGCGGGAGAGGATTGAGGTGAGGGGGACTGTTTCCCCCTCCTCCACTTCCCCCTCCCACCAGGGGAGGAGAACAGGGGAAAGAGGGGGGTTTGAGTCACGATGAAATTCATCCGCATCAAGGGTGCGTCGCAGCACAACCTCAGGAACGTCAGCCTCGACATCCCCCGGGACAGCCTCGTCGTCATCACCGGCGTGAGCGGGTCGGGCAAATCCACGCTGGCCTTCGACACGATCTACGCCGAGGGGCAGCGGCGCTACGTCGAGTCGCTGTCGACCTACGCCCGCCAGTTCATCGGCCAGATGGACAAGCCCGAGGTGGAATCCATCGAGGGGCTCTCCCCCGCCATCGCGATCGAGCAGCGCAGCGCGAGCCACAACCCCCGCTCCACCGTGGGGACCGTCACGGAGATCTACGATTACCTGCGCCTGCTCTACGCGCGGATCGGCGTGCCCCACTGCACCCGGTGCGGCCGCGAGATCCGCTCGCAGACGATCGACGCCATGGTGGAGCAGCTCCTGGCGCTGCCGGAGGGAACGGCCGTCTCCCTCATGGCCCCGGTCATCCGCGGCAAGAAGGGGGAGTTTCAGCGCGAGCTCGCCCGCCTGCGGCGCGAGGGCTACGTGCGCGTGAGGGTGGACGGCGAAATCCGGGACCTCGCCGACGAGATCGCCCTGGACCGCAACCGGCGCCACGACATCGACGTGGTCGTCGACCGCCTTGCCGTCCGCGAGGGCATCCGCAAGCGCCTGCGCGATTCCCTGGAGATCTCGGCCCGCCTCTCCGACGGCCTCGTCCGCGCGGCTGTCGCCGGGGGCGGCGAGATCCTCTTCAGCGAGCGCTACGCCTGCCCCGACTGCAACGTGAGCCTCCCGGAGCTGGCGCCGCGGATGTTCTCCTTCAACAGCCCCTACGGGGCGTGCCCGGAGTGTGACGGGCTCGGCACCCGGATCTTCTTCGACGAGGACCTCGTCGTGCCCGACCCGGGGCTCTCGATCCGCGACGGCGCCATCGCCCCCTGGCAGAAGCGCAACTCCATGCTCTTCCACCAGATGCTCGAGGCCCTCTCGGAACACTTCGGCTTCGACATCAACACCCCCTTCAAGGAGCTCCCCGCGTCGGTGCGGCGCGTGCTGCTCTACGGGTCGGGCGACGAGGCCGTCCGGTTCTACACGGACAACGGGGGCAAGCGGCACTTCACGGAGAAGCCCTTCGAGGGGATCATCCCCAACCTCGACCGGCGCTACCACGAGTCGGACTCCCACGACGTGCGCGCGGAGCTGGAGCGGTACCTGAACATGAGCGAGTGCCCCGCCTGCCGCGGGGCGCGCCTCAAGAAGGAAAGCCTCTCCGTGACGGTGGGCGGCAAGAGCATCCACGAACTGTGCCGCCTCTCCATCGCCGACGGCATGGACTTCCTGCGCTCGCTCCCGCTCACGAGGCAGGAGGCGGCCGTCTCGGAGCGGATCCTGAAGGAGATCCGGGACCGGCTGCGGTTCCTCCTGGACGTGGGGATGGACTACCTGAGTCTCGACAGGGCCTCGGGGACGCTCTCGGGCGGGGAGTGGCAGCGCATCCGCCTGGCCACCCAGATCGGCTCGGGCCTCTCGGGGGTGCTCTACGTCCTGGACGAGCCCACGATCGGGCTTCACCCCCGGGACAACGGCCGCCTCATCTCGACGCTCACCCGGCTCAAGGACATGGGCAACACGGTGCTCGTCGTCGAGCACGACGCCGACATGATGGCGGCCTCGGACCGGATCATCGACATGGGCCCGGGCGCGGGGCGCGAGGGCGGCGAGGTGGTCTTCCAGGGCACCCCGGCGGAGATTCTCGAGAGCGAGGCGTCCCTCACCGGCCGGTACCTCTCGGGCAGGCTCCGCATCCCCGTGCCCGGGAAGCGGCGGGCGCCGGCGGGTCGGCACATCGTCCTCGAGGGCGCCGCGGAAAACAACCTCAAGGACATCGACATCCGCATCCCCGTCGGCCTGCTGACCTGCGTCACCGGGGTCTCGGGCTCCGGCAAGAGCACCCTCGTCCTGGAGACCCTGTACCGGGTGCTCGCCCGTCGGCTCTACCGCTACAGGGGAAAGGTCGGCAAGATCCGCAACGTGCGGGACCTGGGGGGGATCGAGCGGGTCATCGTGATGAACCAGCAGCCCATCGGCCGGACGCCGCGCTCCAACCCCATCACCTACACGGGGGCCTTCACCTTCATCCGCGACCTCTTCGCCCAGCTGCCCGAGTCGCGGACCCGCGGGTACAGGCCGGGGCGGTTCAGCTTCAACGTCAAGGGGGGCCGCTGCGAGGCCTGCGAGGGAAACGGCCTCATCCGGATCGAGATGCACTTCCTGCCCGACGTGTACGTGACCTGCGACGTATGCCGCGGCAGGCGCTTCAACCGCGACACCCTGGACATCCAGTACAAGGGGAAGAACGTCGCCGAGGTCCTGGACATGACGGTGAGCGAGGCGATCGGGTTTTTCGAGAACGTCCCGCCGATCCGCTCGAAGCTCCAGCTCCTGCTCGACGTGGGGCTGGGCTACATCCGGCTGGGGCAGTCGGCCACGACGCTCTCCGGCGGCGAGGCCCAGCGGATCAAGCTCGCCCGCGAGCTGGGCAAGCCCTCCCGCGGCGACACGCTCTACATCCTCGACGAGCCGACCATCGGCCTGCACTTCGCCGACGTGCAGAAGCTGCTCGACGTGCTCATGCGCCTCGTCGACATGGGGAACTCCATCGTCGTGATCGAGCATAACCTCGACGTGATCAAGTCGGCCGACTGGATCATCGACCTGGGGCCCGAGGGCGGCCCGGGCGGCGGCAGGATCGTGGCCGAGGGGACGCCGGAGGACGTGGCGCGCGCGGAAGGATCGCTGACGGGGAAGTTTCTGCAGAGGGTCCTAAACGAGGGTCCAGGGTAAAGAGCGGAAAACCCCCTGCATCCTCCTTTTGAAAGGAAGGTGCAGGGGGATTTTTGTCTCCGCCGGTCGCATTACCTCTCGAGGATCAGCTCATCCTGCAGCTTGATGCAGTCCTTGACGCTCTGGGCGGCGGGGCAGCGCGTGATGTAGTTCGCGAAGGCCTCCTTCGCGTCGGCCTCCTTCCCCTCGGCGCACTTGAGGTGGATCTTCACGCGGATCGTCGTGATCCGGAGGACGCCTCCCACGTTCTCGATGTCGCCTTCCACGTCGGCCCGGTAAAGGTGTTCGGGGGTGGGGATCTTCTTTCCGGCCAACAGCGTGGCCAGTGTTCCCATCATTCACCCCGCGGTGGCGGCAACGATGTGATCGAGCGTCGCCGCGTGCTCCTTCTCGGGGTCGACCCTGTAGAACCGCTTGATCCCCCCGTGGACCCCGTAGTAGACGGGCTCGGAGAACCCCTCGATCACGGCCCGGCGGGTGGGTCCCGTCTCCCGGACAATCTTGATCCTCGATGTGTGAACCACTTCGCCCATGATGCCCTCCTTTGAATGGTTTGCCTCACGGTATCGCGTTCGATGCCGTTTGGCAAGGTAAGGCTTGCACGGGTGCCGCGGCCGCGCCCGGGGCGGCGGGAGCCGGGTATCCGGCGACGGGCCCCGACGAGTCGCGGGGGAGTTCGGCAACCCGTTTTACCCGTCTTGCCCGGCTAGGCCGCGAAGCGAAGCAGGTGGGCGTTCCCCAGGTTGACCCGCCGCAGGTGCCCGCGGGCCGCCTCCAGGCAGGCGTCGATCTGGCCGCGCGGGGTGACGGGAAGATCCCGCATCTGGAAGTCGGGGTGAAAAATGAGAAGGGAGCAGGGGATCTCGGCGTCGAGGGCGGCGATGAACCGCGCAATGGCCTCGACCTCCGGGGCATCGACGTAATGGGGCACCAGGAGGGTGGTCGCCGTGAGGAGGTCCCTCTCGCGAAACGTCGCCGCAACGCGGGAGAAGTTCTCGAAGGAGCGGGCCGTGTCCACCCCGCACAGGGCCCGGGCGATCCCGGGGTGGAATGCCTTGAGATCGAACTTGACGACCCCGCCGCTTCTCATCGACAGCTCGGCCGCCCGCTCGACGAGCTTCGGACTCCCGCAGCCGTTCCACTCCCAGCAGATGCGTTTGGTGTTGCCGCTGCGCTCCACGATCCTCCGCGACACCTCCAGTGCATAGGGAAGCTGGGGCTCCGGGGAGCCCCCGAAGAAGCAGACGCAGCGGACGTGGGGCTCGAGCGCGGCCTGCACCATGGCCTCGACATCGAGGACGGGGGCCCCGGCAAGCTCCTTGTGGGAGGCATTCTGGCAGAACAGGCAGTCAAGGTTGCACCCGTAGAAGAACACGGCGAGATTGCTGCCCCGCTCGCCGCTGCCGCGGCAGAACCAGGAGGCACAGCAATTCGTGGGGAGCGGGTCGAAATACATCCGGGCCAGGGCGTTCCCCGGCTGCACGGCATGGGCCAGACGGCCGTTGCGCTCGAAATGAAGGCCGCAGTAGCCCGTTTGCCCCGGCCCCAACCGACAGTCGTTGGCGCACAGGCCGCAGGAGATGCCTCCCCGGCCCGCGGGCGGATTCGCGGGAAGCCGGAAATGCGCCCGAACGGGGCCGTGACACGCCTCGGGGTCCGGGACGGCCCCCGCCGCCCTCAGGCAGTCGGCGCAGAACCCGATCGCCCGGGCCGCCTCCCTCTCATGGCAGAACGTGCAGACCACGACACCCCTCCCCGAGCCGGAGCCCGTCGGAGCCATCGCCCGGTTCCCGTCCCGTCGGCCGGTTCAGCGCCGGGATATCCTCGCGACCTTCGGCCTCACCAGTCTCTCGAAATCCCTGTACTTGATGCGGATCAGCTCCGAGTGCGTACCGGCGTTGAAAGCGATCTCCTCCGCATCCCGGAGGGGCTCGGCGACGAAGACCTCCATGCCGAACAGGTTCCCGAAGGGCGGCATGGCGCCCACCGCGCATCCTGGAAAGAGGTATTTGAATTCGTCCTCTTTGACAAGCTCCGCGGCGCCGGCTCCAGCCGCCTCCCGGAGGAGGTCGAGATCGACGCGGCAGGTCGCGGGCAGGACCGCCATGGCCATCCTGCCGTCGATCCGGACCATGACCGTTTTCGCGAACCCCCTGCCGGGGATGTGGGCCGACTCGGCGATTTCCTGGGCCGTGAAGGCCGGCGAGTGGCTGATGACCGTGTACTTCACCCCGTGGTCGTCGAGGAAGTCCTTCAATTTCTGAACGGGCATCGGAGTCACCTCCTTGCGGCTTTGACCGAACCGAAAGACAGGACGTTCGGGGGGGTACGGGCGGCGAGGGAGGGGAAGAGGAAACATCAAAGCGGACGGGATCCCCAGCAAAATGATGACATCGCCCCCTTCTTTTTGCAAGGGGGAACAAAACGCAGCAGGGGCCGGGGGGCGCATGGCGGCGCGGGCCGATGAGCCCCTGCCGCCGGGTGCTCAACCCGAAGCGAGCCCGTCGAGGAAGTCGGCCATCCGCTCGTTGATCATCCGGAAGAAATTCAGGTCCGCGAGCATGGCCGCCGGCCCCTGGATGTAGGGCCCCTCCGTGAGATCCCCGCGGCAGTTTTGCACGAGCTGCTCCACGCTCTCCCTCGTGGACTCGAGGTGGAACTGCAGCGCCACGGCGCGCTCCCCGAAGGAAAACGCCTGGTTCTCGCAGGCCCGGCTCCGGGCAAGGTGGACCGCCCCGCGGGGGATCTCGAAGGTGTCGCCGTGCCAGTGGAACGCCGCGAACCGGTCCGGCAGGAGGCGGGCCGGCGGCCACTCCGAGGCCTGCGCCGTCTTTTCCACGGGATGCCACCCGATCTCGCGGCAGGGGTTCCCCGTCACCCGGGCGCCCAGGACGCACGCCATCAGCTGGGCCCCGAGGCAGATCCCGATGACCGTCTTGCCGCCGTGGAGGGCCTCGCCGATGAACCGCTTCTCCCGGGCGAGCCAGGGGTAGCGGTTGTCCTCGTAGACGTTCATGGGACCGCCGAGAATGACGAGCCAGTCGAACTGTTCGACCTGCGGCAGAAGCTCACCGGCATACAGGCGCGTGGCCGTGAGGCTGTGGCCCCTTACCATGGCCCACGACTCGATGTAGCCCGGCCCCTCGAAGGGAACGTGCTGCAGATAGTGAAGTCGAAGGGAACGCTTCAGCATCGTCATGGCCCTGAGTGTCTCGCAGTTGCGATTCCGGGTTGTCGCCTCACCGCATTATCCCAGCATCCCGTCACGCCATCCTTCCGGTTACTTGTACAGCCCCTGGCTCTCAATGTACTCCCGCACCGCATCCGGCACGAGGTAGCGGATGGAACGGCCCTGTTTCACGCGCTGACGGATGTCCGTCGCCCCGATCGCAAGCGCCGTGACCCGCGCAAAGGCGATCAGGGACCCCGAGGGCCCGCGATACACGCGCGCCTTGCGGTCGTAAACGAACCGCGACGCCAAGGCGGGAGGAAGGGCCCGGCGCAACGCGCCCCTTCCCCAACCGGGCCGGGACATCACGATGAAGTTACACAGGGTCAAGAGGCGCCGCCAGTCCTTCCAGCGCCGGATGTCGGCGAAGGCGTCCTGTCCCAGAATAAAGAAGATCTCCAGGTCCTCCCCGAAGGTCTCCCGGAAATACCCGATCGTGTCCACCGTGAACGAGCGGCCCTCGCGGCGGTTCTCCACGTCGGAGAAGGCAAAGGCCGGATTCCCTTCGAGGGCGAGCCGCACCATTCGCTCGCGATGCTCGTAGGGGGTGACGCCGGGCCCGTGTTTCAGGGGAGGGGTTGCCGAGGGGATGAAGACGACCCTGTCGAGGCCGAAGTGTTCCAGGATTTCCTGGGCGCATCGCAGGTGGGCCAGGTGTATCGGGTCGAAGGTGCCGCCCATCAGTCCCCATTTCATGTCGTCAGCCCTTTTAAGGGTTGGGAAGCAACAGGCCGGCCGGTGATTCCATGAACGTGAAGTTAAGAAGTTAGGAAGAGCAGAGCATCGGAAAGGATCTCTTTTCCGCGCTTCCGCTCTTCCTCACTTCCGCTCTTCCGGCCCCTTCGGGGGCCAGGACCTATGAGGTCCTGATCTGCCCGCTTCCGTAGATGATGAACTTCTGCGTCGTCAGCTCCTCGAGCCCCATGGGACCGAAGGCGTGGAGTTTCGTCGTGCTGATCCCGATCTCGGCGCCCAGGCCGAGCTGGAAGCCGTCGCTGAAGCGGGTCGAGGCGTTGACGAGGACCGTCGAGGAATTCACCTCCCGCAGGAACCGCTGGGCGTTGTCGTAGTCCCGCGTAACGATCGACTCGGTGTGCAGGGATCCGTACTGCTCGATGTGGCGGATCGCTTCGTCGATCCCGTCGACGACTTTCACCGCCAGAACGAGATCGAGGTACTCCTCGTGCCAGTCCTTCTCCGTGGCCTCCTCGATACCCGGCAGAACGGCCCGGGTCCGCTCGCACCCCCGGAGCACCACCCCCGCCTTCCCCAGGGCCTCCGCCACGGCGGGGAGGAACGCGCCCGCCGCGCCCCTGTGGACGAGCAGGGTTTCCATGGCGTTGCAGACGCCCGGCCTCTGCACCTTGGCGTTCACGCAGATCCGGACGGCCATGTCGAGATCGGCGCCGGCGTCGACGAAGACGTGGCAGACGCCCTTGTAGTGCTTGATCACGGGGATCCGCGACCGGCTGACCACGGCCCGGATGAGATCCTCGCCCCCNCGGGGAATGATCAGGTCGATGTACTCCTCGAGTTGCAGCAGCATGTTGACGGCCTCGCGGTCCACCATGGGAACGAGCTGGACGGCGTTTTCGGGAAGCCCCCTGGCCCGGAGGACGCCGCGCAGGATTCGGCTCAGCGCCAGGTTGGAGTGAATGGCCTCGGAGCCGCCCCGGAGGATGACCGCGTTGCCGGCCTTGAGGCACAGGGCCGCCGCGTCGGCCGTGACGTTGGGGCGCGACTCGTAGATGATCCCGATGACCCCCAGCGGGATCCGCATGCGCCCCACGAGCAGGCCGTTGGGGCGGCGCCACATGGACGTGACCTTCCCCACGGGGTCGGGCAGGGCGGCCACCTCTTCCAGACCCCGGGCCATGGCGCGGATCGCCTTCTCGTCGAGGGTGAGCCGGTCGATCATGGCCTTCGAGAGGCCCTTCGTTCGGGCTACCTCGAGGTCCTTCCCGTTCTCCTCGATCAGGTCGTCTGCGTGGTGGATGAGCTGCCCGGCCATCTCGACGAGGGCCTCGTCCTTCTCGGCGCTCGTGAGGTTGGCAACGGCCGACGCGGCCCGCCTGGCGTTCTTCGCGATCTGGATGACCTGCTCCTGGATGTCCATGAACACCTTCACAGGCATCCGGCGTCAGGCGTCAGGCGTCAGGCATGAAGAACGTAACNGCCTTCAAGATTCCGACACTCTCTGCCGCATGCCGGTGCCAGCATGGGTTGGGATTCATNACGAACATGCCCGGTCAGAGGAAAAACCTGAGAGCCCTCCCCCTTCCGATGGCCTGNTGCCTAGTGCCTTATACCTCACGCCCGTTGTTATTNCAAGAGCCCGGCGGGTTTCAGCGGGACGTTGAATTTCGGGGGCAACTGGATTATGATGGCCCACTTCGAAACAGTCGGGGTGACGCAGGGATATGCAGAGGCTTTGCATCCGCGCAGGGAAACGGGCCCTGGAGATGATCCGGGACGGGGGGTTCCGCTTCGACCGGGTGGCTGCCTACGTGGGCCCGGGCGTGGGCCCGCGCTGGCTCGCGGCAAGCGGGTTCGACCTCACCTTCCTGCGCGGCGGCACCCTGGGCTCGAAGTCCCGTCCCGTCCTGCTGGCCGGCTCGTCGGCCGGCGCATGGCGCTTTGCCGCCTGGCTCCAGCCCGAACCCGAGAAGAGCTACCGCAGGCTCCTGGATGCCTACATCGGGATCCCCTGCGACCGCCGGAGCACCCCCGCAGGCCTCAAGCGCGCTCTCCAGGACGTCATCCATGCGTACCTGGAGGACGACGCCATCCCCTTTGCCCTGGCACACGAGCACTACCGGCTCGCCGTGACGGCCGCACGCGCCAGGGGCCTGGCGGCCTCGGAGACCCCCTGGGTTCAGAAGCTGGGGCTCGCGATGTGCTACGCCTTCAACCGGGTGGACCGCCGCCACCTGTTCCGCTTCTTCGAACGGGTGGTCTTCTACAGCGGGCCCCTGCCGCCCTCGTTCTGTTTCCGCCCCGGATTCAGGGGGAAGGCCGTGGCGCTCAACCCCGTCAACTTCAAGCACGCCGTGCTGGCCTCGGGGGCCATCCCGCTCGTCATCGAGGGGGTGACGGACATCTACGGCGCGCCGCTGGGCGTCTACCGCGACGGCGGCGTCATCGATTACCATCTCGACCACGATTACGCCGTCAGACCCGACGACGTGACCCTGCTGTTTCACCACGAGGAGCGGGTGATCCCGGGGTGGCTCGACAAGAAGATCAAGGGGCGCAGGCCGCGTGCCGAAGCCCTCGAGCCCCTGCTCGTCGTTTACCCGTCGCCGCAGTTCGTGGAAACCTTTCCCGGAGGGAAGATCCCCGACCGGGACGACTTCGTGAGCTACATCGACGACCCCGCGGGCCGCATCCTGAACTGGCGCAGGGTCGTCGAGCTCTGTGCGCCCCTCGGGGAGGAGTTCGTCGAGCAGGTGGAAAGCGGGAAGATCCGTGAAATCGCCGAGCCGCTGAGCCTTGACTAGTCGAGAGCGATTGACCGGGAAGTGCCTCCCGCCGAATGCCTTGAGTTCGTCTTCAGGCATCAAGACTGCGAAGATCGGAAGAGCAGAAGTGAGGAAGAGCGGACAAGAAAAGAATTTCTCCACTCCGATCTTCCGCTCTTCATAACTTCCTCACTTCATGATCTATGAGTTGCCCTCCACCCGGGAAGGCATGAGCAGCGCTAAAACGAGAGCCATGATAGAAACCTTGAAGGAACGCATCCCCCTGCTGCGGGAGAGGCTGAGCGACTGCACCCTGTGCCCGCGCGCCTGCCGCGTCGACCGGCTCGCGGGGGAGACGGGGTTCTGCGGCCTCGGCGCCGGGGCCGTCCTCGCGAGGGCCCTGCCCCACTACGGCGAGGAACCGCCCCTCTCGGGGACGGCGGGCGCGGGGACCCTTTTTTTCACCTCCTGCAATCTCCGGTGCCCCTTCTGCCAGAACTACCGGATCAGCCGCGAGCGGCTGGGGGAAGCCATCGACCGGGAGGCCCTCGCGGGCCGCATGCTGGAGCTTGCGCTGAGGGGCTGTCACAACGTCGAGCTGGTGACGCCCACGCCGCAGCTGCCGGCGATCCTCGAATCCGTCCTGGCGGCCCGCGAGTGGGGGATGACCCTCCCGCTCGTCTACAACTGCGGCGGTTACGAGAGTGCGGACGTCATCGGCCTGCTCGACGGGATCGTGGACGTCTGGCTGCCCGACTTCAAGTACGGACGCGAAGCCGATGCCCTTGCCTGTTCCGCACCGGGCGACTACCCGCAGCGGGCGCTGGAAGCGATCGGGGAGATGATCCGGCAGGCGGGCGAGAGGCTGCAGACGGCGGGCGGGATCGCCCGGCGGGGCGTGATCATCCGCCACCTCGTCCTGCCCGGGCGCGTGCAGAACAGCCTGGACGCGCTCCGTCTCATCGCCGGGCGCCTCTCGAGGAAGGTCCCGCTGAGCCTGATGGCCCAGTACACGCCGATCCCGCCCGTGGCGGGCGACCCGCTTTTGGGCCGCCGCGTGACGCGGGAGGAGTACGAGGCGGTGGTGGATTTCGCCCTCGACCTGGACTTCGAGAACCTCTTCATCCAGGAGGTGGACGATCAGAGTCTCGTGCCGGACTTCGACAGGGAGGAGCCATTCCGATGGGAACAGGGGTCCGGGTCCGGGGGACAGGGTCCGGGGTGAAGAAGAACCGGGGCAGGAAACCTGAACAGGCCCGATGAGGAAGGCTTCAATGCCGTACAGCATTTGCGAGCACTGCGCCTTCGAGACGCAGGACCCGGCGAAACGGATCTGCGAGTACTGCAGGTCGGAGCTGCTCCTGAAGTGCCCCTTCTGCGGGAAGACGATCGAGAAGGAAAGAACGATCTACTGCGGGCACTGCGGGGAGAAGCTGAAGATCTCCATCGTCCCCATCCAGTGAGAGGGACAAAAGCCCTCGGCGGGCCTCCCGGGGGCTTCAGTCTTTCGTTCGGTGCGTCCCCCTGTCCTGCCTCAGCCTTTCGGGCAGGCCCAGAAGCCGGCGCTGGTCCAGACAACCTTCATGCGGTGGTCCAGTTGGCGGGTCGCTTCCTGGATGTTGTTCAGGTTGCCGCAGATGATCTCTTTCTTTGCGGCCCTTTTTGCCTTGCCTTTTGCTTCCTTCGCCTTCATGTCTATCTCCTTTGCCGAAGACAGACCCCTTGAACGCTTCCACTCCTAGCACGGAATCGGGCCCGGCGCAGTAGGACCAACCCTGTTTTTTCCATCAGACAGCGTCCTATGGGCCGAACCGGATTTCTCACGGATCGGCGCGCTTGACTCCGCAGTCCTCCCGTACTACAGTCCCATCAGACTCAGAGGGGGGAACCATCCATGGGAGGCTTCTTCGACTTCGGCAAGACCCTGGTCATCATCGGCCTCGTCATCGCCGTCGTGGGCATCCTGATCGTCATGGGGGGCAAGATTCCCTGGATCGGCCGCCTGCCCGGCGACTTCACCTTCAAGGGCGAGAGGTTCACCTTCTACTTCCCCCTGGCCACGAGCATCCTCATCAGCGTCGTCCTGTCGCTGCTGTTCTGGCTCATCGGCAGAAGATAGGGGTCAGGGTCGAGGGTCCCGGGTCCAGGAAAAGATGAAGCGCTGAAGGCGGGAAGCACAGAAGTTCGGCAAAGCCCCCACGGGATGGACTGCTGTGGGACACGCCGCGCTTCCTCGCTTCCTCATCTTCTTCAAATCCATCGTTTCACGATACCCTGTACCCTGTTTTTTCAGCCCCACAGCACCAGTCCCGTCTCCTGCTTGCCGGCGAGGTTGCGGTTCCAGGGCAGCACGCGCACGCCGTAGAGGTGGGGACCGTTTTCCTTCACGATGTAGACCCCCGTGAAGGTCAGGATCCCCGAGGCGTCCTTGCCCATCAGCGTCAGCGGCACGCAGTCGGGCTCGCCGATGAACTCCTGGCCGTCCCGCCTCCCGATGACCAGCTCGGCGAGCACCTCCTCGGGCTCCAGCTTCCCGGGGTCGACCCGGACGCTCACGACGAAGGGGTTGCCCACGAAGACGCAGTCGCCCGTGATCCCCTCGACACTCACCTCGAGCAGGCGCGTGGCGGAGAACCGCATGGGGACCTTGCGCTTCCAGTCGGCCACGTCCTTCGCCAGGCGNAACCCGTCCTTGACGAGATCCATCTCCCGCTCGGCCGCGGGGATGTACATCTTGGCGTAGTACTCCAGGAGCATCCGCTCCGTGTTGAACTGCGGGACCAGCGTTTCCATGGACCGCTTGGCCATGCGGATCCACTTCTGGGGGATCCCCGAGGGGTCGCGGTCGTAGAAGAGCGGCGCCGTCGACTCCTCCAGCAGGGCGAAGAGCGCGGCGGCGTCGGCCTCGTCGGATACGGGGACCTCCTCCGTGAGGTCCCGCACGACGGGGCCGATCACCCAGCCGTTGGTGCCGTCGTAGCCCTCGGCCCACCAGCCGTCGCAGACGCTGAGGTTGATCGCCCCGTTGATGGCCACCTTCATGCCGCTCGTGCCGCTCGCTTCCAGGGGGCGGCGGGGGTTGTTGAGCCACACGTCGACGCCCTGCACGAGGTAGCGCGCCGACTCGATGCCGTAGTCCTCGATGAAGAAGATCCTCCCCCGGAAGCGCTCGTCGCGCGTCACCTCGATGACCTTGCGGACGAGGTCCTTCCCCATCTGGTCGTTGGGGTGGGCCTTGCCGGCAAAGACGACGTGAACGGGGCGCGTCTCGCTGTTGACGATCCTCTCGAGCCGCTCGAGGTCGGAGAAGAGCAGGTCGGCCCGCTTGTAGGGCGCGAAGCGCCGCGCGAACCCGATCCACAGGGCCGCGGGGTTCATCCGCCCCAGCACCTCCTCGCGCCAGGTCTTCGAGTACCCGTAGGCCACCCAGTGGCGGGAGATGTGCTCGCGCAGGTAGTTGATCAGGTTCTGCTTCAGCTCGTAGCGCACCCGCCAGAACACGGAATCGGGGATGCTGTGGACCCGCTTCCAGCGCTTGGGGTCGCCGATGCTGCGCTCCCAATCGAGGCCCAGGTACGTGTCGAGGACCTCCTTCATCCGGGGCGCCACCCAGGACAGCATGTGGACGCCGTTGGTGATGTACTGGATGGGGATGTCGGACTCGTGGAAGCCCTTCCAGACGTCGCGCCACATGCGACGCGCCACGGCCCCGTGGAGACGGCTGACGGCATTGCTGCGGTGGGCGAACTTCAGGGCCAGGTTCGTCATGAAGAAGGGCCGGTCCTCGCCGATCTCCTTGCGCCCCAGGTTCGAGAACTGCGACCAGGTGATGCCCGTTCGCTTGACGAACCCCGAGAAGTAGTACTCCATGAGGTCCCTGCTGAAGCGCTCGTTGCCCGCCTCGACGGGGGTGTGGGTCGTGAAGACGGTGCTGCCGCGGACGACCTCCTCGGCCTCGTCGAAGGAAAGGCCCTCCTCGGCCATGAGCTTGCCGACCCGCTCCAGCAGCAGGAAGGCCGAGTGGCCCTCGTTGATGTGCCAGACGCGGGCCTTGATGCCGAGCTTCTCCAGCACCCGCACGCCCCCCATGCCGAGCAGGATCTCCTGCTCGATGCGGGTGCGCTGGTCGGCCGTGTAGAGGCGGTCGGTGATCTTGCGGTCCTGGGCGGTGTTGCGGGTCACGTCGGTGTCGAGCAGGTACAGCGAGATCCGCCCCACCTTCACCTCCCAGATGCAGGCGTGGAGCGTCCGCCCGGGCAGCTCGACCGCGATCTGCACCTCGTTGCCGCGGTCGTCCTGAACGATCTGGACGGGCATGTTGGAAAAATCGCTCTCCACGTACTCGGCCTGCTGGATGCCGTCCTTGTCGATGGACTGCTTGAAGTAGCCGCACTTGTAGAGGAGCCCCACGCCCACCATGGGGATGTTGAGGTCGCTCGCCGTCTTGAGCGTCTCGCCCGAGAGCACCCCGAGCCCCCCGGAGTAGATGGGAAGGCTCTCGTGGAGCCCGTACTCCGTGGAGAAGTAGGCCACCGGCGCCGACCACTTGATGTTGTTGAGGGTTGCGGCGCCCCGGGTCAGGCCCCGCTCCCCCATGTAGTCGTCGAAGCGCTGCAGGACGCGGGTGTAGAGGTTCATGTAGCTCTCGTTGTCGGCCGCCTCGGAGAGCCTCTCGGGGCTCACCGTCTCGAGCATCCGCACGGGGTTGTTGCCCATCTCCTCCCAGAGCTTCGGGTCGAGCAGAGAGAAGAGCTCCAGGGCCTCGCAGTTCCAGGACCACCAGAGGTTGTAGGCCAGCTCCCGCAGGCGCACGATCTTCGACGGCAGGTTGACGACGGCCGTGAAGGTGCGGAAGTGCGGCTGGCTCGACCCCGAGCTGGAAAAGACGTGCCGCATCTCGCCGCGGGACTCGCCGAGCCGCACGGCGCGCGACTGGGCGCCGGCCAGCGCCCTCTCGAAGGCCCGCAGGTACTCGGGGAAGAAGGTCTCCCAGCCGGCCCTCACGGCGATCCGACGGGCCTCGCGCCTCTCCTTCAGGATCTCCTCGTCGGTCAGGGCGACGAACTCGCTGAGGATGCCGTAGAGGCCCTCGACGATGGAGGCCGTGTCGAGGCCCCGCCGCTTCAGGACCCGGATCGCCCGGTTCTCCCCCGCCGTGGCGAGCACCCAGGGGCCGAAGCCCGCCTGGTCCACGGTCACGGCGGGCACGGCGTAGGCGGCGCACTCGTGGGGGGAGTAGCCCCAGGGCTCGTAGTACGCAGGGAACACCCCCAGGTCGCAGCCCGAAAGCAGGTCGTGGTAGGGCATGTCGAACAGGCCGTCGTGCCCGTCCAGGTAGGCGGGGTTGAAGATGACGCTGACCCGGTTCTGGGGGCTGTTCTTGAGGCCCAGGCGGCTGCAGGTCTCGAGGATCGGGTCCGAGGCCTCGTAGCTGAGTCGGTGCGTTGCGATCGGGACGGGGCCCCCCTCGGGCTTGGCGGAGCCGGCCTGCAGGGACGGCACGAGGTCCATGTGGCCCCCCATGAGGCACAGCAGCGCCAGGACGCTGCGGTTTCCGGCCATCTCCCTGTCGAGCCGCCCCAGGGTCTGCAGGAAGACGTCCACGCCCTTGTTGTGGAACTCGTAGCGGCCCGAGGTCATCAGGATCCTCGTGTCGGCGGGCAGCGGCCTTCGCAGGAACTTCGCGGCGGCGGCGAGGATCCGTTCGCGGGCCCGCAGGGCCGGGGCCCTCGATTCGGCCAGGTCCGGAATGCTCGCCACGTCGAGGCCGTTGGGCGTCACCACGTCGGGCGAGCGCCCCAGGAAGTTTTTCGCCTCCAGCCCCGTGATGTCGCTCACCGCGGTGAGGCAGTCGGCCTCCCGCGCGCAGGCGGCCTCCAGGGAATACCGGGCGGCGCAGTTGTGGGCGCCCGCCTCCCGCTGGGGCGAGATGTGCTCCATCTCGGAGTAGATGTCCATGCCCGATGCGGCCAGCACCCGGCCCAGGACGGTGGAGTGCAGCGTGAGAACCGTGCCGGCCTCGGGGACCGTTTTCTTCACGGCCAGCAGGCCCGCCCCGCAGACCCAGTCGTGAAACAGGGCGACGGTCCGGAGCCCCTTCGGCTTGACCTTGAGGTTGTGCAGCGTCTCGACGACCTCGCCGCAGGCGTAGCCGAACATGACCCGCTCGACGTAGTCCCAGCCGCCGGAGATGGAATCGACGCCATAGTCCTCCCAGAGCTGGAACAGCAGTTGGTCCTTGTTGTACTTCTTCGTGAAGTTCACCAGGATGACCCGCGGCTCGCCCGGCACCTTCCATCGGCCGAAGCGGCAGGGGAGATCCTTCATCGCCGTGTTCTCCCGGATGGAGAGCCAGAAGGGCTCGTCGGTTTCCTCGAACTCCCGGTTGTTCTTCAGGTCCGGCCCCAGCAGCACGTAACGGTCCCCGAAGGCCCGCACCGTGGCGGGGATCTTGCTGCGGACGGAGGCATAGACCTCGCCGACCTGGTTGCAGGTCTCCCAGCTCACCTCGAACAGGTAGTCTTCGCGATCAGCATTCATGAGCGAACCCCCGACTTCCCTTCGACCCTGCCGGAGAAGTCTTTGAGAATATTCATGGTGTGGATGTAGGCGTCGTAGGGGGATCCAAACGGGTTGGGCGTGCGGCCGGGCGCCCCTTCCGACAGGCCTTTCGTGCACATGCAGTCAAAGTAGTCCGACGCCTGGAGCTTGCGCCACGTGTCGAGGAGCCTGCGACTTCGCGTCTCGTGCACCCGGCCTTCCAGCGCATAGAGGGTGTTCGCGGCGTCCCGTTGCAGGTGGTTTCCCAGGGGCTCGGCCCGATCCTTACCGGGATCGGAGTGCAGGGACGGGACGGCGGTATCGAGGAAGTCTGTCTTCCCGCGGCGGGCTGCCGCCTCGGACGGCGTGAGGAAACTCCAGTTGCGCCGCTTGAGCAGGATTCCCGGAACGTCCTCGAGGAAGCGCAGAGCCCCCGGCCCTCCCGGGCCTCCCTCCCCGAACCCCGCGCAGTCGATCACCAGGCCGATGACCTCGTCCCCGTCAACCCGGTCGACGAGCCGCCCGGCAAACGCCTCGGCGTCCCCGCTCATCATCTCGTCGGACAGCCGGCCGGCGCCCCCGTCCAGAATCACCCGGAAGCCCATGGAACGGGCGACGCGCACCACGTCCCCGCTGCAGAGGCCCGCCGTGTTCCGAAACGCCCGCGGCCGTCGGCCGAAGCAGGCCCGGATCATGCGCCGATGCATGGCGATCTGGCGGCGGAATTCCGCCTCCGAGAACAGCGAGGCGAAAGAGTGGTGGTACACGCCGCACACGATCTCGGCGCAGCCCGTGTCCGCCAGCCTCCGGAAGCTCTCCAGGAGCGGCTTCTGCCCCTCTTTCAGTTGTTCAAGAAGCATGCCAGAGACCGAGAGGGAAACCCGGAAGCGGCCCCGGTGCCTCCGCACGAGCCGGAGCATCCGCGCCGCCGCCGGCAGGGCGAAGCCCTCCGCAAAACGCGCGAGGGCCGCTCGGCTCTCGTCGGCGTCGAAATACTCTTGCGAGCGCCCGATGTCGAAGAAGCCGTACTTCCTCAATCGCAGCGCCAGGTGGAAATCAAAATGCAGGACGACGGATGGCACTCAGCACCCCCTCAAGGGTCGTCTTGGATGTGGATCACCGGTCATCGCTCACTCACGGTAACAGGTGTCAGGTATCAGGTATCGGGGGGAAAAAGGCTTCGACAGGGGAACCCTGTCACCCATCACCTGTCACCTTCTCGTAAACGTCCTCGATCCGCCGTGCCGCGCGGTCCCACGTGACGGACGCGAGTTCCTCGCGGCTGCGCTCGATCATCTCCCGCGCGAGCGCCTCGTAGGTCAGGACCGCGCAGATCTTTTCCGCCAGCCCGCGCACGTCCCAGAAGTCCACCTTCAGGACATGGTGGAGGATCTCGGCGGCCCCGGCCTGCCTCGAGACGATGACCGGCACGTCGGCACGCATCGCCTCGAGCGGGGCGATCCCGAAAGGCTCGGAAACGCTGGGCATGACGTAGAGGTCGCTCGCCGCGTACATCCTCTCCACCTCCTCGCCGCGCAGGAACCCCGTGAAGAGGAACCGGCTGCCCAGGCCGAGCTCGGCCACGCGTTCGATCGTCCGCGGCATGAGATCGCCGCTCCCCGCCATCACGAACGTCACATCGCGCAGGGCCCGCAGTACCTCGGCGGCCGCCTCGACGAAGACCCCGGGCCCTTTCTGATGCGTGATCCTCCCGAGGAACAGGACGATCTTTTCGCCGGCCCGCTTCGTCACGCCGTACCGTGCGGCCGCCTCGCCGCGCGTGACGGCGTTGTGGACCACGCTGACCTTCCCCGGGTCGATCCCGTAACGCTCGACGATCTGCCGGCGGGTGAAGTGACTCACGGCGATGACATGATCGGCCTCGAGGAGCCCCCGCCGCTCGAGGGCGACGATGCGCGCATCGCCGTCCCCCCCGCTGCGGTCGGATTCCAGGGCGTGGACGTGAAGGATGAAGGGGCGCCCGCTGACCCGGCGGGCCCGGAGGGCCGCCGGCACCGACAGCCACTCGTGGGCGTGGATGACGTCGAACGGAACCCGGCGGGCGATGCGTCCCGCCGCCGAGGCGTAACGCTCCACCTCGGCGAACAGGTCGGGGCCGTAGGGCCCCGGGACCGCCAGGAGGCTCTCCCGGAGAAGGCCGTAGTCCGACCGGGCCATGTAGGGCCTCAGGGGCGATTCGACGGGCATCACGCGGACACCCGTCGGGGGGCCGTCCTCTGCGTCGGCGAAATCGGAGGCCGCCACGAGCGATACGTGGGACGTCCGGCCCGGGTCCGGCGGCGCGGGCACCACGAAGGTGATCCGGTGGCCCCGTTCGGCGAGGGCCCTGGTCATGCCGAAGCACGCCGTCCCGAGACCGCCGCTGATCGCCGGGGGGAATTCCCACCCGAACATCAGGATCCGCATTGCCCTTGCTCCATGAGCCCTCATTTCCATCCCTTCAATATCCCTATCGGAAAAACGATGATGCGTCAACGCCGCGATGCAGGAAACAAGGCTCGAGCAACAAGCATCAAGCAACCAGGAAGGACGATACTCCCCCTCGGAATAAATGCTTGCTGCTTGACCCTTGTTGCTTGATGCCTCCCGTCCGGCCGGAGGCCCGATATTTGCATGATGACAGGACGGCTTCCTGCGTCCGCAGACCCGAAGCGGGCGGCAGACCCCGGGAGCGACCGCAATCAAAAGCGCGAAGGACGACGCCGGCGATGGGAATTCTCAACATCAACGACCTCAAGGAAGGCATGACGCTTGCCGCCGATGTGAAGAACAAGCACGGCAACATCATGATCAAGCAGGGCATGACCCTCACGGAGAGGCACATCATGCTTCTCAAGGCCTGGGGCATCCCGGAGGCCGACGTGGAGGGGGCCGACCGGGAGCAGCTCGACCAGGAGGAGATGAAGACCGTCTCGCCCGAGGTGATCGAGGCCATCGAAAGGGAGCTCAGCGGCATCTTCCCTCCCCTCGACGGCAACGAGCTCATGTCGGAGATCTACCGCATCGCCAGGAAGCTGAAGATCAGGCAGGCCACGGAGTCGTAGGAACCTCCGACTGACGAAACCGGAACCGAAGAGACCCGAGAGACCATGAACGCCAAAGACATCGAACGAATCGTCAGCTCGCTGGACAGGATCCCCACGCTGCCGGTCATCTACTCGAAGCTGGGCAAGCTGCTCCAGTCCCCCGACGCGACGATCGCGGCCGTCAGCAACATCATCTCCGAGGACCAGGTCATCGCCGCCAAGGTCCTGAAGTTCGTCAACTCGGCCTTCTACGGGTTCCCCCAGCGGGTGGGAAGCCTCCAGCGGGCCATCGTCATCCTCGGGTTCAACACGATCAAGAATCTCGTCTTCGCGACGTCCGTCTTCGACATGTTCCGGGGGATGGAAACCGGGGGGGCCTTCGACAAGAAGAATTTCTGGAGGCACTGCATCGGCTGTGCGGTGGCCTCGCGGGTGCTGGCCGAGGCGGCGGACCTCAGAAACCCCGACGAAGTCTTCACGGGGGGCCTGCTGCACGACATCGGCAAGCTCGTCACCGCCGTCCACTACCCCGACCGGTACAGCGCCGTCGTCAACGAGGTTCAGGCCGCGGGCATCCCCATGGTCGAATCGGAGCGGAAGGTCTTCGGCTACGATCACTGCCAGGTGGGCATCGCGCTGGCGGTCCACTGGCGATTCCCCGCCGACACGGCCCAGATGA
>Ga0067045_1028686_pt1 | contig 29128 bp, 23 predicted proteins | sample TerdegcTABiofilm_FD_59184 | JGI IMG/M metagenome (GOLD analysis project Ga0067045, IMG submission 59184) | Combined Assembly of (Gp0054472, Gp0054536) Wastewater bioreactor microbial communities from Singapore -Terephthalate degrading...
GTCAGGGCGACATTGCCGCAGTTCCGCACCCAGAAGTGGTAGGTGATCTGGCCACCAGGGCCCTCTAACGTTTCAGGGCCGCTTTTCTCCAAATCAATGCAGGGCTGCGGCGCTGGCTGGCAGCGAACGGTCACGTTCCAGGTGTCGTCATCCCGCACCTCAGCGTAGCCGGTCAGGCGACCGATGGCCCAGGCCTGGTTGGGGAATTCGCCGCAGAAATCGGCAGGCAACGTGTAGACCTGGTCAAACTCGTACACCTCGCCCGGTTGCAAGGAGCCGCTCCAGAGGGGAGTCTCACCGAAATGCGGGTCGTAGACCAGCGCTTCGGTCAGGGCGACATTGCCGCAGTTCCGCACCCAGAAGTGGTAGGTGATCTGGCCACCAGGGCCGTCTAACGTTTCAGGGCCGCTTTTCTCCAAATCAATGCAGGGCTGGGGAGGTGGGGTAGTACAAATGTAAGTATTGCCAAAGACCACACTCAGCTGTTGCCCGGGATCAAGATAGACTACGACGTAATAACCGCCTTCCCAGTAAGTGCCAGTCAGGGGCAACGTCGGCTCCCAGCACTCGCGGACCTCTTCCCAAACCTTATAGCGGCCCGGCTCCAGGCCGGTAAACGTCACACTGCCATCCGCCCCCGTCGGCGCCTCGGCGACCAGCTGCAACCCATCATCGGCCCAGCGATAAATGCGCATCCGCCAGCCCTCAATGGGCGGCTCGTTGGGGTCCTGAACGCCGTCGGCGTTAAGATCGTTGAATTTGTGGACGGTAATGCTGCCCGGTTCTGGGGGAGGCGGCGGCTCACAGGTATCATGGTTGCCAAAGACGACGGTGAGCTGGTCTTTATCCCCCAGCTCCACCACCGTGTAATAGCCGCCCTCCCAGGCAGTCAGACCGGCTGGGGTGGTCGGCGTCCAGCATTCGCGGGCCTCTTCCCAGACCTTATACCGGCCAGACGCCAAATTGGTGAAAGTGGCGCTGCCATCCGGGCCGGTGCCAATCTCACCCACCAGCTGCAGGCCATCGTCAGCCCAACGATAAAGACGCATCGCCCAGCCTTCTATAGCCAGCTCACCGCCATCCCACATGCCGTTGGCATTCAAGTCATTGAATTTATAAAGTGTGATACTCCCCGCTGCAACGGGTGGCGGTGTCTGCGAGTTAAGGCCAGCCGGCGGTGGATCCTCGGCCCGGATAGTCCCCACCGGCCAGACGCTCAACAGCGCGGCAAGCAACATCGCAAGGCTAACCCATTTTCTTACATTCATTCCAATAAACCTCCTTCCACAAACTCATAAAAGTTTTACATCATTTCGTGTAGCACCGGCGCTTACCGTCAAGCGACTGGCATAGAGTAAGGGCATTTTAAATAATTATAAAGGTAATCCAGGTGAGGGTCAATAAAAAGAAACATAAGATTATAGGAGATTTATTAAAAACTGATGCATAACCGTATAAAAACGGTTATAGAACCCTAAAACGCTGAGCGTGTGAAGAGCGTGGGTTCTGGCGAAAATGCGGCAGATTAACCCCACGGCCAGAGGTGAGGCGCGTGGGCGTGCAAACGAGGGAGCAGAGGACGCAGGTCTTGTTCCGGGAGCACAAGGCTGGCGGCGGCGGCGACCTCCGGGCGATCAGGGCAGATCGCCACGCTTACGGCTGCACGTTCAAACAAGGGGATGTCGGTGCGGCTATCGCCCACCGCCAGGCATTCGGCCGGCAACACCCCCAGCGTCGCCTGAAGGTGCTCCAGCAGTGGTCCCTTTTCCTGCAAGGGCAGGTGAGCGCGCACCGCGCCGCTGACCACCGGATCGGCCGGGTCACCGGCGAAGAGCAGTTCGTTGCCATAGACGAGGCCAATGTCCAGCTCAGCGGCTACCTGCTGCGCGTGGAGCAGCAATCCGCTGCTGAGAATCGCTACCCGAACCCCGTGCGCTCTCAGGGCTAGCACCGTTTCCTGAGCGCCGGGGATATAGGGGTCCTCACGGAAAAGCTGTTCCAGGACCGAACGCGGTGTCCCCCGCCAGAGCTCCGCATCCAGGCGCAACCACTCCTCGTAGGGAAGCTGGCCGCTCATCCCCTGGGCAAAAAAAGCCTGGGCCTGTTCCTGCTTGCCTAACCGTTCGTGGAGGTAGACGTAGGGGTCACGGGCCTGTTTCAGGGTGCCGTCCAGATCAAAAACGGCAAGTTTCAGCATGGCCAGAATGATGGGGGGTGAATAAAATCAGGGGGTCTTCCTCTCCAGCTTGCGCTGGCGGAGCGGCAAGAGGACGTGGAACTGGCTGCCGGGACAGGTCAACTCATCGTGGCCGGGGCTCTCCACCCACAGCTGGCCCCCGTGGGCCTCCACAATCCCTTTGGCGATGGCCAGGCCCAAACCCGGTCCCCCACCCTTAAACTTGGTTTTGCCGGAGGAGTGCAGGGCGACCTCGCCGGTCTGGTAAAACTTGACGAAGATCAGATCATGAAACTGGGGATCCACGCCGATCCCGGTATCGCTGACGACAATCTCAACGCCCCCTTCCGGCAATTCGCGGTACCCTGGCACGACCTCCCGGCCGGAGAGCGTGATCCTACCCCCGTCTGGCGTATATTTGATAGCGTTGATCACCAGGTTATAGAAGACCTTACGCAACGCATCCAGGTCCGCTTCCACAAACGGCAGCGCGCTCAGATCCTCCAGGATCAAAGTAAGGTGCCGTTCAGCCACTGACGCGGACAGATTTTGATAGACCCATTGCAGGACCGGCAGGACGGCCAGCTGTTTGAAGTTGAGTTCCAGAGTTTTGGTGTCCACCTTGGCCATATCCAACATGCTATCAATGATCTCATGCAGGCGCAGCGTTCCCGTGTAAATGCCTTCCACCATTTGGGCCAGGGCGGGATCGGATTTGATGCGCCGGTCGTTGGTCAGGATCTGGCCGTAGCCGCGCAGGAGGGTCAACGGGGTGCGCAGCTCGTGGGAGGCCACGTTGATGAAATCAGATTTAGTGTGATCCAGACGCTTCAACTGCTCGTAGGCCTGGTCCAGGTTGGCGTAGAGCCGGGCGTTCACCAGAGCCAGGGCAGCCTGTCCAGCAAAGGCAGTCGCCAGCGTCGTCTCGTCTGCGCTGTAAGGGCGAGGCGTCACGCGCGTTAACGACAACATCCCTACCACTTCTTCGGAGCGGATCAAGGGCACGCCCAACCAGGAGCAAGCCGGTCGCAGCCCGGCGACATGTTGCCAATCCGGCCGTTGCGAAACATCAGGGACAGAAAGGGGCTGGCGGGTCCGGCAGATTTGCTCAAAAACGTCATTTTCTTTAATAGAAACCCGCAGATCTGCCGACTGCGATTCGGTGGGGAAACCGCGCATAGCGGCAAATTCCAGATGCTCACCGCTACGCAACATCACCGAGGCCCGATCATACGGTACCAGCTGGTCCAGGCTTTTCAAAATCAGGTCCAGCACCTGGGTCAAGTCCAGGGTTTGCGAAAGGGCCCGGGTCACTTCGTAGAGACGCTCGGACAACGCCCGGCGCGACTGTTCAATCTGGTAGAGGGCGGCGTTGTGAATGGCAATTGCCACCTGATCGGCCAACGCCCGGAAAACCGAGACGTCGTCCGCTGTGAACGCCCCGACCCGCTCGCTTTGCAGGTCCAGCGCCCCCAGCAATTCCTCGCCCACCGTCAACGGCAACACCAGTTCGGAACGGGTGGATGAGATACTCTCCACCTGCACGTAGCGCGGGTCTTGCAAGACATCGTTGACCTGCACCACGGCGCGGTGAGCCACCGCCCAGCCCACCAATCCCTGTTCCCCCACCTTCAGCCGGAAACCCTGTTGGCAGAGCGCCCGGCCGGCCTCGCCCGTGCCGGCCCGGGAGACAGCGTAGTCACCGCTGCTATCCAGCAAGAAGATGCCCACATAATAATAGCCGTACTGCGCCTGAATCAGTTCAGCGACCTTATTCAGGAGAATATCCAGGTCCAAAATGGCGTTGATGCTCTGCCCCACCGCGATGGTGGTCTCCAACGCCCGCCTGTTCGCCTGAGCGGCCAGGAGTGCGCTCTCCAGTTCCGTCCGCCGGCGTTCATCCTCCAGCCGCAGCCGCTCCAACCGCCGCATGGAATTACGGCGAGAAGCGTGAATGAACGCCGAAAGCACCGCCGTGAAAATCAGCACAAAAGTAAACTGAGACCAGCTGACCGTGGAGGAAGGCCCTTGTAACGTGGCTACCAGCCAACCCGCCAGGGTCAGACCTGCAATCAGCATAAACCAGCGCGTGGAAAGAAAGAGGAATCCAATGCCGATGAGGAGCAGCAGTAAATTGGTGATCTGTAAGGCATCGCGGGTCAAATAGAGATGGAGCAAGCTGTTCAGCAGCACCAGGGCCGCCAGGGCGGCTCCTAAGGGATGCGCCCAGCGGGAGGAGGGCCGCTGGCGGCGCAACAGGAGATACAAACCACCGAGAACCAACGCCGTCGTCCCCGCCACCGCCATCATGGTAAACTTCAACGGGGCCGGCAACATGAACCAATGGCTGACCGTCAACAGCGCATAGACGATTGCCAATCCCGGCACTACCAGCTGCAAACTGTCCAGCACCACGCCTTCCAGCGCCGCATCCACCTCGGCTTCCTGGGTATCCACCGCCCGCGGAGTGGGCTGTTCAGCGTTTACCATGCCTGCTCACCAACTTTCCCCAAATATTGCGCTCTTTCACTAATGATACGCGAAATTCAGAGCTTTGGCAACCCCAGACCGCAGCTCATAACGAAATTGTAACGTTTTATAAGCACTGTGCTCCGGGTCAGCAGCGATGTGGGGCAGGGCAGGGATAATCACCCGGCCGTCGCTGCGCGCCTGGGTGAACAAATGAGCGTCTTATACATTTTCTTCCAGCATTTTAATTGAGATGTCCAGGCAAAATTACCGCCTGCGTGGAAATCTGCCCTCCCCATCACTCTGAGCGTATTTTCCTCACCGTGAAAAATTGGTTGGCGCGCATAACTGCGGGGTTTAGCCCGCGCGATTTGGCAATCGCGGCTACGATCCCGCAACTTGTACGCGCTAACAAAAATTGTCAAACTATACGTCAAAGAACCTGACCCAACACTCGCTGTTATACACCTTCCTGAAACCAATGGCCTGGTAAAACTCCTGATCAGACCCGACATAGGCCACCGTCGCGCCCAAGCCAGCGCAGCGGCGGATGCCTTCCAGCACGGCGGCCCGGCCCAGCCCCAGGCGACGGTAGTCCGGGTCGGTGGCGACCGGTTCAACGTAAGCATAGTGGCAAGCTGGCTCGTAAAACATGCCACAGAAGGCGGCAAAGTCGCCATTGGGGGCGGCGACGGCGATTTTCAGGTCGCGCCGCGCGCGGGGAGTATCAAACATCCGGCGGCGGCTTTCCAGTTCCTCTTCCCCGGTGGGGGGCTCCCCCGGGTGGTCAAATCCGCGCCAGAGGACGCGATTGACTTTCCCCCAATCGCACTCCTCGGCCAGACTGGTCAAGCGGAAACCCTCCGGCAGGCGGATGGGGGGAAAGGGAGTGGGAATGACGAACTGATAGACCGGGCGCACTCCCTCCGCATCTTTTTCGTAGCCGCGCGCCCGCACCAATCCCAGGAATTCCGGATCGTTGTCGTTGACGTAGGCGCACAGATATTGCCGTCCGTCTTTTTCCGAGCGGCCCAACAGGGTTTCCTCAGCGTACTCAAGCATTTCCTGGCGCAGATGCCGATAGGCAGGGTGGAACTGGAAGAACGCTTCCCCCAGACGCCCCTCGTAGTGCACCACGGCAACGATCTGCCCCGCGTCCTCCCAGATCCCAATTTTGCCCAGGGAGGCACTATCCAAAAACGAGTGGTAGTGCATGTACTCCCAGGCAGGTTCGACCCAGTTACCGTCCAGGTTGCCGGGTTGATAGTGCCGGATCAAAAACTCGTCCACCCGCCGATAATCGTCGGGATCAAGGTAATGGCGAAATTTGACACTCATAGTGACCTCCTGTCACCGGGGCGGTCCAAGGCGGACGCGCTCCCGAATTGGTTTGAGCAAGCCATGGAGGGATGAAAAACGTCCCTGGGCATTTTCTTTCAGCGAACGGCGTAGTATTGGCATTTATGATAACTCAAACAGCCTTTCCGGTGAGAAGACGCTATCGTCCGAAGAAGCCCAGGTAAGGGATGTCATTCTCGATACAGCGGATTTTGTAGCACCCTTTTCAATAATATTATATACCACAGGCAGCAAATAGCTCAACCTTCAGGGCTTACGCATCTGGAAACCAAGGCGAATGCAGCTAAACTCTTTTCCCCTTTCTACTCTGCTGCGCCGGGGAGCAACCAGGACCGGGCAAAAATCCATTTTCTGGAGATGCGTAAGCCCTGCTCAAACCTTCATTTGAAATGAAATGCCCCATAACGTGAAAGGCGCTTGACAATCTCCCGCTTTCCGTTAACATAGAGCCGAACGGGAAACCGCGATCGCCACAGCAGGTTGGATCGCACCAGGAGGAAAACAGCGAACAGGCCGCGGACGATGGTCAAGGGGTGTTGAGGATCGGGTCCTGCGCGGCGGAGCGCTCCGAACCCCGCCAGGTCCGGAAGGAAGCAACGGTAAGGGGATGTCTCCGGGTGCCGCAGGGGCGCCTGATCCCCAACACCCTTTGGGAATCGTCCCACAAAGGGCACAGGGGTTCCTGGGGCCCTTTTTTGTCCTGTAATCACATATGCAAAAACGGATCTTAACCCTGATCCTGGCATTGCTGGCCCTGACGGGACTGGCAGCCGGCTATGAAACCACGCTCACTCGCGTCACCCTGCTGGTGGATGGGCAAGCACGCCCCCTGCGTACCCATCAGCCCACCGTAGGGCTCTTGCTCACTGACCTGGGGGTGACGCTCCGGCCCGAGGACGACTGTTTCCCCACGTTAGACACCCCCCTGGAACGGGGCATGACTATCCGCATTGAACGCGCCCACCCCATAGTGCTGGCCGTGGACGGCCAGGAGCGCATCATTTACACCCATGCCGAAGATCCGACCGCCCTGCTGGCCGAAGCCGGTGTCACGTTAGGGGAACACGACCAATACAAAGTACATGCCCCGCTGAGCACCGACCCGCCGGAGACCCGCTCCCGGATCAGGGTAGAACGGGCTGTCTCCCTGGTATTGGAAGAAGGCGGCCTCCGCACTCCCTTCTACACCCATGCAGCCACCGTCGGGGAAGCACTCTTTGAGGCTGGCGTGCACCTCTACCGGGCCGACCGGCTCTTTCCTGACCCGGCGACCCCGGTGCAGGAGGGAATGCATATCCGGCTGGAGCGCTCCATCCCGGTCACAGTGCAACTGGACAAGCACACGCTGCGCACACGCACGCACCGCAACCGGGTCGGAGAAGTGCTCGCCGATCTGGGGGTCACGCTGAACGGCCAGGACTATACCCTCCCCTCCCTGGATACCGCCTTGGGTGAAGGACTGGATATCCAGGTCGTGCGGGTGACCGAACGGATCCTGGTAGAACAAAGCCCGGTGCCGTTTGAAACCGAATGGCGTCCCGAATCAACGATGGAGATTGACACCCAGGGGCTGGTCCAAGAGGGCGCGCCGGGCGTCCTGGAACGGCGCATCCGGGTGCGTTACGAGGATGGGGAAGTCGTGGAGCGGCGCACCGAAGGACAAAGCATCGTGCTGGCCCCGACCAACCGCATCATGGGCTATGGGACCAACATCGTGGTACGCCAGGCGCAAACCCCCAGCGGCCCGGTGGAATACTGGCGAGTCATCCGCATGTTGGCTACCTCGTACAGCGCCGGCACCGCCGGGACACCCAAAACCAGCCCTTACTACGGTCGCACCGCCCTGGGCCTGCCCATGCAATATGGCATCGTGGCCGTGGACCGGAATGTGGTGCCGCTGGGGAGCAAAGTTTACGTGCCCGGCTACGGCGTTGGCCTGGCCGGTGATACCGGCGGTGCCATCCGCGGCCGGCGGATTGACCTGGGCTACGACGACAACAACCTCAAATTGTGGTACGCCTGGGTAGATGTTTATCTCTTAACGCCGGTGCCATCCGCCGATAAGATCAATTACATTTTGGGGCCGTGATGGTTGAAGATCCGCGCGCCCTGCTCCGCCGTTACGGTCTTTCCCCCAACCGGGCCTTAGGCCAGAATTTTCTGGTGGACGCCACGGCGCCCCGGCGGATTGTGGCCGGCGCAGAGATCGGCGCTACCGATACGGTGTTAGAGATCGGAGCCGGGTTAGGCACGCTCACGGCCGTGCTGTTAGAACAAGCGGGGCGGGTGATCGCAGTGGAAACCGACCCGCACCTGGTCGCTATCCTCCACGACACCCTGGGCGACCGGCCTAACCTCACCCTCGTCCACGGCGACATCCTCGCGTTGGACCCGGCGGCGCTGTTGGGCCGCCCGTCGTCCCCCGCCCTGCCGCTCTGGGGAACGCGGGAGCCTGATTACCTGGTGGTTGCCAACCTGCCCTACTACATCACTGCGGCAGTGCTGCGCCACCTGCTGGAAGCGTCGCTGCGCCCCGCCCGGCTGGTCATCACCATCCAGCGCGAAGTCGCTGAACGGTTGACCGCCGCCCCCGGTGAGATGAGTCTGCTTTCGGTCAGCGCACAGTTTTACGGCCGTCCGCGGCTCCTCTTTCGGCTGAAGCCCGGGGCCTTCTTTCCCGCACCGGAGGTAGAATCCGCCGTCGTGCGCCTGGAGCTCTACGAGCAACCGCCGGCCCCCGTCACCGACATCCAGCTGTTCTTCACCGTGGTCCGTGCCGGCTTCGCCCAACGGCGCAAGCAGCTGCACAATACCCTGGCCGCCACGCTCAAGCTGCCGCCGGCCGCAGTAACGGCCGCCCTGGCCGCCGCCGGCCTGGATTCCACCCGCCGGGCCGAGACACTCTCGCTGGCCGAGTGGGCCCAGGTCACTACCGCGCTGGAGCCGCTGATCACAACGGGCCCCCCTCCCTTCGTGCATCGTTAATCGTCACTACAACACACGCAAGCTGCAAGCGGAAAGAAGGGGTTTTTCAGGGGCAGGATTGGCCCATCCACGAAAACCCCCTGAAAATTTCCCCTCCCTGACCATGAGGCCAATTGCAGTTTTTGAATCTTCAAGTATACTTACAGCGACTGAATCCGGTGTGAATGAACACCCACTCCATCCTATAGTTTGCAGAAAGGGGCGGAGTGAAAATTAACTTAGCTTGTGAAAGAAAGAGAGGCTGTCATGCAAATCGTTACCGACCGCGGCATGGATCTGAGCCAGGAGCAGTTACAAGGGTTGACCTTGCACTATGTACCGCTCACATTTACCCTGGATGGCAAAACCTATCGCAGTGGTGAAGATATCCAACCGGATGAGTTTTACCGCTTATTAAACTCTACCGAGAGCTTTCCCACCACCTCGCTCCCCTCCCCCGGTGAAATTGCGGAAGTTTATCGCCGGTTGGCCGCTACCGATCCCGAAATCCTGTCCATCCACATCTCTTCCGGCCTGAGTGGTACCCTCCAATCGGCGATGGAAGCGGCCACCTTAGTCCCGGAGGCGCACGTCACTCTTTGGGACACCAAAACGCTCTCCGGCGCAGAGGGCTGGCAGGTGGAAGCCGCCGCGCACGCCGTGCAGGCCGGCTGGCCGCTGGAGCGCGTCCTGGCGCTCCTGGAACGGGTCCGTGACGTCACGGAGACGGTCTACACGCTGGCAACGCTCAAGTACCTGATCCACGGCGGGCGGATCAGCCACATCAAAGGGCTGCTGGCCTCCGTGCTCCAGATCAAGCCGCTGATCGGGGTGGGCAAAGAGGATGGGAAATACTTCCAGATCGCCCAGGCCCGCACGCTGGACAAAGCCATTTTGAAGATTGCGGATGTAGTGGCCGAGCGCTATCCTCAGGGGACAGCTATGCGTTTCCAGGTACTCCACGGGGATAACCCGGCGGGGGCCGACCTGTTACGGAACCGGTTGGATGAGCTCTACCGCTGCACCTGGCTGCCCATGGGGCCGATTGCCCCGGTGCTGGGTGCCCACACCGGCTCCGGGTTGGTCGGGGTGGTCTACGCACCGCAGGCCGCCTTTGAGGATTTGCCCTGGGCGGCGTCTTAGCATTCGGTCAGGGCTCAAGACGACGGACGACAGACCACAGACCACCCGAGAAGCTCAAACGTGGTCTGTGGTCAGCCAGCCAGCAATGCTTATCCAGAAGCCCGCGCCCTGCGCTCCGGTTCTGATCAGCGCGTCGCCCCCGACCAGCGCGCCCCCGGCACGAGCGCGACGGCCGCCTGCCAGAGCGTTTCCAGCTCCGCGCGGGTGAGCAGCGGCGTCCCTGCCAGAGCATAGGGCAGCGCCAGCCGTTCATATTTGGGGCCGCCCAGGTGCGTGTAGGCCAGCAGGTCCCAGCGGGCGACGGTGGGCAAAGCTTCCTGGATGAAGCGCCCAATGGCGCGAATGTTCTCCAGGTCGGCCGTGTAGCCGGGGATGACCGGGGTCCGAATCCAGAGCGAGACGCCGCTGGCGGCCAGCCGCCGGGCGTTCGCCAGGATGAGATCGTTGGACTGGCCGGTCGCGGCGCGATGGCGCTCGCGGTCCAGCAATTTGAGGTCCAGCAGCACCAGGTCCACCCAGGGGAGCACCCGCTCGTAGCGCTCCCAGGCGACTGCGCCACAGGTCTCCACGGCGACGTGAAGGCCGGCAGCGCGACACAGCGGCAGTACTTCCGCCAGGAAATCAGCCTGCAGCAGCGGTTCCCCGCCGCTGAAAGTAACGCCGCCGCCGGAACTCTCGTAGAAAACCCGATCCTTGAGCAGCTCAGCCGCCAGCGCCACCGGCTCCCACCGGCGGCCCAATAGCTCCAGCGCTGCCGCCGGGCAGGCTTCCACGCACGCGCCACAGGTGGTACACCGCGCCCGGTCCACCTGCATCCCGGCCGGAGTCAGCGCCAGCGCCCCCACCGGGCAGGCGGCGAGACAATCGCGCACACCGACACAGCGCGCCGCATACCAGACCAGGTCGGGCGCTGCTCGCAGGCCCTCCGGGTTATGGCACCAGGCACAGCGGAGCGGACAGCCCTTCAGGAACACGGTCGTGCGGATGCCGGGGCCGTCCTCAATGCTGAACTTTTGCAAATTGAAGACAACGCCAGGGGTTGGCCGTTCCCCTGGCGTCTCCTGCGGTTCACTCTGGCAATTTGAACCGGGTGAGCGCACCAACAGTTATTCCTCCCGCCGCGTGCTCATTTCCCACTGCCCAGCGCCTGGTCCAGATCGGCAATCAGGTCGGCCACGTCTTCCAGCCCCACCGCCAGCCGGACCAGCCCGTCGCTCAGGCCGGCGGCCAGCCGCGCCTCGGGCGGGACGCTGCGGTGAGTGGTGCTGGCCGGGTGGGTGATGAGCGTGCGGGTCTCCCCCAGACTGACGGTGAGCGCGCAGAGCCGGACGCGGTCCAGTAAATGCGCGCCGGCCGCCAGGCCGCCCTTGAGCTCAAAGACGACAACGCCCCCACCCCCGCCCGGCATCTGCCGCCGCGCGAGCTCGTACTGCGGGTGCGAGGGATGCCACGGATAGCGCATCCAGGCCACGGCCGGATGCGCCGCCAGCCAGTCGGCCAGCGCCAGCGCGTTGGCGTTGTGGCGGGCCATCCGCAGCGGGAAGGTTTGCACGCCACGCGCGATCAGCCAGGCATTGAACGGCGCAAGGCAGCCGCCGAAGGTCCGCAGCGGGCCCTTGAGCGCCCGCTGCACGAACTCCGCCGGGCCGACGATCAGACCGCCCAGCGCGTCGCCGTGCCCACAGAAAAACTTGGTCGCGGAGTGAAGCACCACGTCAATCCCCAGGCTCAACGGGCGCTGGTTGAAAGGCGTGGCAAAGGTGTTGTCAATCATCGTCAGGATGCCGCGCGCGCGTGCCAGGTCGGCGATGGCCGCCAGGTCGTTGAGCGCCAGCGCCGGGTTGCCCGGCGATTCCAGATAGATGACACGGGTGTGCGGGCGGAGCGCCGCCGCAAAGGCCGCCGGATCGGTCGCTTCCACCAGCGTCGTCTCTACGCCCAAGCGCGGCAGGTCACGGGTGATGAAGCTATAGGTCCCACCATAGAGACCGGTCGTGGCAACGACGTGATCCCCGGCGCGTACCGCCGTCAGCAACGCCGTGCTGATCGCCGCCATGCCGGAGGCGGTCGCCAGCGCGGCTTCGCCGCCCTCCAAAGCGGCTACCTTTTGCTCCAGCACGGCAATGGTGGGATTGCCCCACCGGGTATAAACCGGCAGATCCTCCAGCTCAAACGCCTGCGCGGCCTCCTCGGCGTTCTGGAAACGGTACGTGGATGCCAGGTGTAACGAGGGCGCAATGTCGCGCTCCTCAGGATCGCCAGCATGAATAGCGGTGGTATGAATACCCCACGGTGACACAGAATGCCTCCTTACGAAAAAATTTTGAAGTGATGAAGGATAAAGGCGGAAGTTAAATGCAACCGGTCCTCACAACCCCATGAACCGCGAATCATCTAACTGTTGCTTCAGCTTAGCCTCTTCTTCTTGAGGCCCTGGAGCTGCTGGCGGTGGGGAGGCGTACGTCGCATGTTCGGCCGCTTCCGCCGCCAGGAGCTCCTCGCGGCCGGCCCGCCGGACCAGGCTCCATTTACGACAATAGGGGCAACGGTCATACTTGCCCACGAAGCTGACATTGATCCCCCACCAGTGCAGCCCAAACGGACGGCCACACTTAGGACAAATCGTCGCGCCCAACATGCCGTACCCGCGCGGCTGGGTGGGATCGTACAGCTCCGGCCGATAAACCGCTTCCCGGCGTCCGGTCAGCAACGGCCCCAGGGCCGAGAGCAGCATCGCGCCCAGGACGAGCGCCAACACCGGGCCGACGAATTTGAGGACATCGCGGTTGGCCTGCTCGCTGCTCAAGAACTCGTAGCGCAGGACTTTGGATTCCACTGTCTGGCCGCCCGCCGTGCGCCCCACCGCGCGGAGCTCATGCCAGCCGACGGCATAGGAAGCCGTATTGAACGACAGCTCAAACGGCGCCGCAGTCACCGTACCCATTTCCTCGCCATCCACCCTGAAAGTCACCGCGGCCAGATCGGCCGGTCCCTGCACCTTGAGCTTAAACGTCCCCTGAATCTGGCTGCCCATGCTGTAGCCCATCTGCTTGCAGACCGTCAGCGTCAGCCCCGCGTCCTGCGCCAGCACGGGCACCGCCAGCGCCAGCCCCAACAAAATCCCTAACCAGGCGCGCCCATACCGTTTCACCTTCTGACTGCTCACTGCTTCACGCCTCACTTCCATTTGGTCAGAATCGTCTCTCGCTGGAAGGCCCGCACGCCGAGGTAGACCAGCCCGACATCCACCAGCGCCATCAACAAGGCCACCAGGAGTAACACCTGCATGTTGACCAGGATCACGCCGGCAATCTGCGCGAAGAAAAGTCCCATCAGCGGCAGGATAATCACCATAGAGACCTGCTCGGCGGTGCGCGGATCGCTAACCCGCGCCGAGACAATGATCGCCAGACTCACCGCCGCCAGCGCCATCAGCGGGCCAACCACAAAGATCGCTACCAGCCACATCGGGTCCAGGATGCGGGCGACCATCAGCCGGCTGGGGACAATCACGAACGTGCCGGCCGCGAAGACCGCAAAGCCGATCCAGGTCGCCACCACTCCAGGGATGCAGGCCGCCGCGCCCTTACCGATCAACAGCTCCGCCGTCGAGATGGGCGTCGCCAGCAGCGGCTCCAAACAGTGCGTCGTTTTCTCGCCCACGATGCTGTAAGCCGCAATGGCAATCGGGATCGTCAGCGGCATCATCATGAAGAGCAGCAGGAACTGGTTGACCATGAAGAGCTGGAAACATTCCACGCCAGAGAGCGCCCCACAGACCTGCATAAACTGCGGCGGCATATCGGTCGCATCCCCCACCCCGCTCTGCCCGCGCATGGCGATGAGCAGCACCAGCGGAATCGCGGTGAACAACAGCGGCATGAAAACTACCGTGAAGAGCACAATCCGGTTCTTGAAAACCTCGGCCCACTCTTTGTCAATGATAGTGCGAATTTTGTCCATAGGATACTTTCCCCATTAAGACGTGAGGCGTGATACGCGATACGTGATGCGTGAGGCGTGAGGCGTAAGATCGTTCTCAGCCCGTTTCACGTTCAATGTTTGGCGTTTTACCCCTACACCTTGAAACCTGCGCCAGGCCATGCTATACTAAAAGCAATTCTGACATGAGTCATAAGGAGCACAACTATGTCCAGTCCACCCCTAACTTTTGAGCAAGTAATCGCGTTAGCGCGGCGTCTGCCGCTCCGCGACAAATTACGGTTAATTGAACGGCTGGCCCCAGAGATTGAACGTGAATTGCCATCTTCTACCACTCAACGTTCCCTGTTAGGGCTATGCGCCGATTTGGGACCAGCCCCGGCCGCTGAAACCATTGATGCGGCGCGGCACGAAGCATGGAGCAGTTTTCCACGGGAGGACGTGTAAATGCTCCGCGCCGTGGCCGATACCCACACCATTATCTGGTATTTTGTACAACGACACCCGGCTATCCCCGGCGGCCCGCGCCTGCATTGAAGAGGCCGCCGTGACGGGGGACCATATTGGAATCTCCAGCATCACACTGGCGGAAATGGTGTACCTGGTAGAAAAGGGACGACTTGATAGAGCTGCGCTGACACGATTGTTCACCGCCTTAGAAGCGGCAGACACTGTGTTAGTGGAGATTCCCTTTGAACGCCCGATAGCCCAGGCCATGACCTGTATCCCTTATTCTGCCGTCCCAGATTTACCCGACCGCATCATCGCAGCCTCCGCTTACCACCTGGGTGTGCCAGTCCTTAGCCGCGACCACAAAATCCGGACGGCAGACTTACAAACGATTTGGTAGTCGCCCTTCACACGCTCCCCACGTTTTACGCATGGATGAGCGACAGATAGACATCCTCCAGCGAGTGCCGCAGTTCGCCGACAAACTGGATCTCGGCGCCGGCCTGGACAAGCGCGCGGACCAGCAGCGGATTGCCGCTCTCCGGGTCATCCAGCCCCACCACCAGCTTTTGCTCTACCCGCTGCGCTTCCTTGACGAACGGCTGCGCCTTGACCACGGCCAGTAGCGCCTCGGTCGCCTCCCGCAGGTGGAAGACAACTTTGCGGCCGTAGAGCCGCTGTCGCAGGTTGGCCGGTGTATCCACCGTGATCAACCGCTGCTTCATCACACCGATGCGGTCACAGAGGCGGTCGGCCTCGTCCAGGTTGTGCGTGCAAAGGAAGATCGTGCGCCCCTCGGCCTTGATTTCCTCAATGAAATCCCGCACCAGCTTGGCCGCCTCCGGATCCAGGCCGGAGGTCGGTTCATCCAGGAAGATCACCTTCGGCTCGTGGAGCAGCGTCCGGCAGATGGCGAGCTTCTGCTTCATCCCCTTGGAGAAGCTGCCCACCGGATCCTGCCGCCGCTCCCATAGTCCCAGCCAGCGCAAATATTTCTCCACCTGCCCCGGCACATCCTTGACTTCGTAGAGCCGGGCGAAAATCGCCAGGTTTTTCTCGGCGCTCAGCCGGTCGTACATCCCCGGCGTCTCGGTGAGGATGCCGACGGTGCGGCGGATCGCCGTGTCGTCCTGCCCCACGCGGTAGCCGTTGACGATGGCGGTGCCCGCGGTAGGGCCGATCAGCGCCGTCAACATGCGGACGGTGGTGGTCTTGCCCGCACCGTTGGGCCCGAGGAAGCCGAAAACCTCCCCCTCGCGCACATTCAACGTCAGCGCCTCCACCGCCGTGCGACCGTCAAATTGCTTGGTCAGTTGCTCAGTTTGGATCATACCTGCCTCAAGTGAAACGTGAAACGTGATGCGTGAAACGTAATACGCAGCACGCAGCACGCATCACGTGTAGCCTCTTACTTTTCTACTTCATAACCCTGCGAGGCCCAATTGCTCATGCCGCCGAGCAGGTTATGGATCTGGGTCAGTCCTTGTTGCCGGGCCAGTTCAAACGCCTGGCGGCTGCGATTGCCGCTGCGGCAGACAAAGATCACCGGTTGGTCCTGCGGCACCTCGTCCCACCGGCTGGAGAGCTCACCCAACGGAATGAGGATCGCCTCCGGGATGTGACCGGCGGCGTACTCCTCCGGCTGGCGCACATCCACGATGACCACGCCGCCCTGCTCGCGCAGCGCCTGTACTTGCTGGGCCGTCAGATCGTCAGGCAGTGGTGTCGCCTGGGGCACGGAAGTTGCTGTTGGCAGGGCCGTCGGCGCAAGAGCAGGGGTCGCCGCCGGCGCTGCACACCCGCCGAGCAGCAGAAGTCCCAACAGAGCTAAAAGCCAGTACGATTTATGGGGTCGCATAGAGCCTCCTGAAAAGAGTCAATTCATCCTTGAGCCACTCAGTCAATAGTGGCCGGAACACAACCTTTAGTTTACGATTTTGGCAAACTAAGGTTTGCCCTACCGTCTCCCGATTGTACCACAAAGCCTCACGGCTGCACCGGCGTCAGCCAGATGAGCGCCGCCTGCGGCGGACCGGCCGGCGCGAGGAAGACCAGCGTGGCCGCCGCTGGCGTCTTGAGCGGTGTGGCCAGCGCCACCGGCACGCTGACCTTCTGCTGTTCCCCTGGCGGCACGGCCACCGGCGCTGTCCCGACCGGCACGCCCGCTACCACCACCTGGAACTCGCCCTGCAACGGCCCGCCGAGGAAGTTATCCACCTGCACCAGCAGTCGGCCCACCCCCGTGGCCGGCAGCGGATTGAGCGTCGCCTCCGGCCACCAGGTCGTCCACCAGCCGATGCGCTCGTGGGAACAGAGCCGGAGATACTGCGGGGCCGGCGTCAACTGCACCTTGAAATTGCCCCCGGCGTCGGCGGTCAGGGTCTGAGCAACGCCGCGCCAATTCACCTGCTCGATGGTCTCACACGGCCACGGCAACATAAGAGTATGCGTCACGCCGCCGGTCCAGGCCGCCACCGTCGCCTGCCCCTCAGCGCCAAAGAGCAGCAGATAATCCTCGGCCTGCTCGGCCGGCAACCGGTAGAGAAACCGCTGTCCGGCCAATGTCTCCAACAGGGTCCGCGCGGCGTCGTAGGCCGGCTTGGGGGTGTAATCGTAGGCCGTCAGGCCGAAATTCTGCTCCGGGTCTTCGGGGTTCACGCCGCCGTCGTGCCAGTTGTACCAGATGCTCAAGGGGACGTCATGCGCCAGGTTCAAGAGCCATGAACGCGCCAGGTAGAGCGCCGGCCGGTCGGGGCTGAGACCTACCGCCGTAAAATAGCCCCACTCGCTGCTAAGGATAGGAATCCGCCGCGCCGGGCTGAAACGGTCCAGCAAGAGACGGAGCTTCAGGTAATCGCTCACCACCGTTTCGGGCGGCTCCAGCCGGTAGGGGTGGATGCTGACCGCGTCCAGTTGCGCCAAAACCCCGCGCGCGCCCAGTCGCTCCAAGTAGGGCCAGTCAAAACCGGAGGTCGCCGGACCGATGATCAGCGCGGTCGGGTCCACCCGGCGAATGGCGGCAATCGTCGCCAAAGCCAGGTCGGCGTACTCATCGGCGTTCGGCTCGGCGTGCCAGAACTGGGGCAGGTTCGGTTCGTTCCAGATCTCCCAGAGGATGCCCCGGTTCCGGTAGCGCTTGACCGCCGCCGCGGCAAAGCGCGCAAAAGCGGCCCGGCCCTCCGGCGTCCGCGCCGAGGAGCCGTCGCCGTAAACCAGATTGCCGTAATCCAGGATGAAGAGGATGCGCAGCCCGCGCGCGCTCATGGTCCCGACGAAGGTATCGTAGGCCGAGAAGTCGTAACGCCCGCGCTCGCGCTCCACCTGATCCCAGCGCAGGTCCATCCGCACCCAGGTCACGCCGGTGGCCTGCAACTGGTCCAGCTCCACCACCGGCGCTTGCGTGAAGTAGACGTTGACGCCGAACGGCTCCGGCACCGTCCGGCCCGGCAGGTCCAGCGAGACGGTCGCGGGCAGCGTCGTGCCGGTGAACGGCAGCGTCGCGCTGAGCGGATCACCCGCCGTGAGGAAGCCCAACGAGATCGTCGGCGCCGGCGTCGGTGTGACGGCCGGCGTCGGCGTGACCGGCGGTGGGGTCGCCGCCGGCGGCGCCGTGAGTGTGGGCGTCGGCGTCGCCGCCGGGGAGAGCGCCGCTGAGGGCGCCGTGCGGCAGCCGCTCAGCGTTAAGAGTACAAGCAGAAGCAGGAAAAAACGGAAAAGATGCAAGGGATCAGGCTCAAGCGTCAAATGTCAAACGTCAAGCGGTTAACCACCCACCCATGGCTCTGTTTTGACCGCGGACCACGGACCACGGATTCGTGGGCGCGCCGGGTGGCCTGCGCCAGATTTCACGCCGTCCACGAATAAAACACGAATCCACAAGTCCCACCCGCCAGCGGTTGCCCATTCGTGCATTCGTGAGCATTCGTGCATTCGTGAGCATTCGTGCATTCGTGAGCATTCGTGGACAGCCTCACGTTCCTACAGCGACTTCCGCCGGCAGCGCTTCCCGGAATGCCTGAAGGCGTCACTACACCTGGCCCACGGAACGCCCCTGAGCGTCGGCGGCCGCCCATTAAAATTTGGTACAGCACCTCACCGCCCCCTGGCAATGACCCAATACCCCCCCATTATACTTTGAACCGACGCCACGACAATCCAACAGCTCCGGCATCGCATCGCCCTGCCCGGTTGACAAGCGGTTCCCCCTCAGTACAATACATCTATGGTAACTCACTTAGCCCCGGCAGCCCCATCGGGGGTCGTGCCCGGCCTGGACTCTCCCGCCGGCCGGCGACGGCTGCTCATTGCGCTGTGCCGCCGTCGCATCCGGCCCGGTAGCGGGACCAGCGCTGCCACCCGGCAAAGGAGGACCGCCATGCATTCCTGGCCTGACTTACGTCCCATTCTTCAGGGAGTACCCTGGGTCATTGCAGGGGGCGTGGCCACACGCGCCTACATGCCAGAGCGCATGACGCATGACCTGGATATTCTGATCCGCCCTCAGGACGCCGCCGAGGTCCGGGCGCGGCTGGCTGCGGCTGGCTACGAATACAGTGCGCCGTTGGCCGTCCCTGGTTTCACCGTGCGCTCTGCCTGCGGCCTGGAAATTGATGTCCTGCTTGGCGATGCCCCGTGGTTGGAAGCCGCGCTGGCAGCTCCGGCTCACGACGCTGCCGGGTATCCAGTTCTGGCGTTACCCTACCTGATTCTGCTCAAACTCCAGGCTTCCCGCACCCAAGATCTCGCCGACATCAGCCGCATGTTGGGATTGGCAGACGACGCTGCCGCCGCGCAGGTGCAGGCCATCGTCAACCGGTACATGCCGGACGCGCTGGAGGACCTGTTGGCGCTGCGCGAACTGGGACGCCTGGAAAACGCATAGTTACACGTTTCACGTTTCACGTCTCACTCCTCCTCCCGCCACTCCAGCTCATAGTCGCCGATGCGCACCAGCTCGCCTTCCTTGACGCCGGCCTTACGGAGCGCCGCCAGGACGCCTTGATGCTCCAGGTAGCGATGTAAACGGAAGAGCGCGTCGTCGTAGCCCAACGGCGTGCGGCGGACGGCCCGCTCAATCTTGCCGCCGCGCACGCGCCAGGCGCCATCGGGCTCGCGCTCCACGGTAAAGCCCTCTTCCTCCGGCGCCGCGCGGATGACCGCCGGTTCCGCCTGGACTTCCGGCACGGGCGTCTCGGCTACCAGCTGGTAGGCGCGCCCCATCACCGCGCGGACCCCCTCGCCTGTCGCTCCCGACATCCCCATGACCTCGTAGCCTGCCGCTTCCAGGGCGGCCTTCAGCTCCGGGAACCGCGCCCGCGCCTCCGGCAGGTCCAGCTTGTTGATGACCACCAGCTGCGGCTTCTCCATCAACCCGTGGCCGAAGGTCGCCATCTCCTGGTTGATGGCCGCGAAATCGCCCAGCGGGTCGGGCGCGCTGCCATCCAGCAAGTGGATCAGCACCCGTGTCCGCTCAATGTGGCGGAGGAACTCCAGCCCCAGCCCCTTACCCTGGCTCGCGCCCTCAATCAGGCCCGGCAGGTCGGCGATAACCAGGGTCTCGGAGGGGCTGAAGGCATAGACGCCGAGGTTGGGTTGCAACGTCGTGAAGGGATAATCGGCGATGGCCGGCCGGGCAGCCGTGGTCGCCGCCAGGAGCGTGGACTTGCCCGCGTTGGGCTTGCCCACCAGCCCCACATCGGCCAGCAGTTTCAGTTCCAGCCGGAGCCAGCGCGCCTCGCCCGGCTCCCCGTTTTCGGCGATGCGCGGCGCTTTGTTGGAGGGGCTGGCAAAGTGGATATTGCCGCGCCCGCCGCGCCCGCCGCGCGCTACGACAAAGCGCTCCCCCGGCGTCTTGAGATCGGCCAGCAGCGCCCCGCTCTCCGCGTCCCAGACCAGCGTGCCGGGCGGCACCGGGATCACCAGCTCGGCTCCCTTCGCACCATATTGATCCTTGTTGCGCCCGTCTTCACCGTCGGGTGCAATGTATTCCTGCTGGCGCGAAAAGGCGAACAGCGTGTTGAGGTGATGGTCTACCACCAGCACCACATCCCCGCCGCGCCCGCCGTCGCCGCCGGAAGGCCCGCCGTAGGGCACATACTTCTCGCGCCGAAAGGCAATCGCCCCGTCGCCGCCGTCGCCCGCTTTCACGTAAATCTTCGCTTCGTCGTAAAACATTGTGCCTGCTCCCTGTAACGCTAAGGACCACTGACCACCGACCACAGACCACCCCTACCGCAATCCGTCATCGGCGGTCTGTCATCTGCCCCCTCCACAACCGCGCCCTACGTCTTCCTCACCCGCCCCAAGAAACTCCAGGCGGCCAGGTTGACGAGGATGGCCGTGCCGAAAAGCAACGGCAAGCCCAAGAGATCTACCAACCCACCGCCCAAGGCGCTGAGCAGGAGCATCGCCCCCAAAACCGTGTTGGCAAAGCCCAGGTAAAGCGCCCGGTCGTGCTCCGGGACCAGCGCCAGCAGCAGGCTTTGCCCGGCGATCCCCTCCATCGGCGTAAGCAGGCCCACCAGGAAAAAGAGCGGATAGGCCGCCAGGTAGGGCGGGAAGGGCAAACGTGCCAGCCAGCCCGCCGAGGCCGCCAGCGCCAGCACGATGGCGACGCCGTTCATCCCGCTCCACCCCAGGGCCGCCACCCGCAAGACCCAGCGGTTGCCCCAATGGTCAGCCAGCCAGCCCCACGGGAAAGTGACCAGCAGCTTGGTGAAAGTCACCACCAGCAGATAATCGGCCACCGCCCGCTCCGGCGCTCCCAGCACCTGCTTGGCCAGCAGCGAGTAGAACGGGACCACAATCATCCCCAAAAAGAGCAAACTGCGCCCCAACAGCAAATTGCGATAGTCGCTATCCGTGCGAAAGGTTTGCACCCCCCGTCGCACCTGCTCCCGCAGTGAGGCCGCCGCCCGTGTGGCCCCGGGCGGCTCGCGCGTGATCGCAAACGCCGTCAGCGCCACCCCACCGACCAACGCCGCCAGAAAGACCAGCAGCGCGTAATTGCGCGGATAGGGCAGCGGGCCAGACAGCACCCGGCGGATCACCCGCGTGCCGATCAATGCCAACAGCCCGGCGGTCAGCTGGCGTAGCGCGAACATCCGCCCCCGCTGCCGGGGCGGGATCGTCTTCGCCGTCACCTCCAGGTAGGGGATGCCGGCCGCCCCGGAGGCCAGCCGGGTGATCGTATACAGCGCATAGAAGGCCCCGAGCAAGAGCAGCGGAGTGCGCAGCCACCAGAGCGCCGCCGCCAGCAAGACCCAGGTGGAAAACCGCACCACCGTCATCCAACGGTAAAGAACAATCTGGCGCGGCATGGCTTGCACCCGGCCCGATAGGAAGAGCTGCGGCAGATACCAGGCCCCGCTGTTGATCGGCGCAATCAGGCCCAACAAAAGATTGGAAGTGGTCAGCTGGCTGGCAAACCAGACCAGGACCAGGTTGGCATCCATCAGGCTATCGGCAAAGCTATACAGCCCGCCGTTGAGCACGTTCAGCACAAAGGCCCGGCGGCTCTCCGGTGGGGAGAGCCGCACCTCATGGGTGGCAGGGGTTGTATCGTCTGACATGCCTCCGTCCCCAAACGCTTGAAGCCCGTCCTCTTTCAGGCATAAGGCCCGCCCGCAGATGATCCCGCGGACGGGCCTTGGATTCAAACTCCCAGATAGAGAGAAGTTACCGCGTCCCTAAGAGCGCGTGCAACGAGTCGCAGGCCGGACAGGCACCCCCCGGCCGGATAATCGCATAGCCGGCCTGGGGATCCCCTACGCCACCGCACAGGCCGTAGCAGGTCGCGTCCACGTTCCAGACGATAACCGCCCGCACCATACCGGTCTGGGCGCTCAACTGGACCACTTCGGCCAGCCATTGCGCCTGCTGCGCGACCGTCGTGTTGGCACCCCACCAGAAAGTATCGGGAATCTGCGGATAGCCTTCCGGCGAGACGTATCCCAATTCAGTATAGAAGAGCTGGCGCTTGCCCTGGAAGATGTTGTAGTAAATCTGCGTCTGCGGCAGGAAGTACCAGGAATGGTGATGGTCACCGCCATCCGCCGGGTGGCCGGTGGAAGCGGAAGGGGATGTCGCGCCGGCGTTGTGGTGCGCCCCGATGTAATCAAAGCAGTTGGCGGCCCCGGCGTTGTAGAGCCCCTGCAACCAGGGCACATCGTCGCAGCCGTGACCGTAGCAGCCGCCGAAGTAACCGGTCGGCGCCGGCGCCGCGCTGATGACCGCCGTCCCCGAATTTTTAGCCTTGATCGCCGCGTAGGCCTTGCAGAGCAGGCTGGTGTATGCCTGCGGGCTGATGCTCCCCTCCGCCCATTCACGCGGCAGGTTCGGCTCATTCCAGACCTCAATCGCATCGGCACCGGCGGCCGCCATGCCCGCCACCCAGTTGGAGTAGTCATCCTCAAAAGCGGCCCCGCCCAGCACCTGGCTGGCCCCGCCCAACGCACTCAATTGAACCTTGAAGCCGTTGGCATGGGCCGCCGCGATCATGCCGCTCGGGTCATCACGGTAGCGGACCTGGATCTTGGCCCAGTTCATGCCGGAGTAGTGCATCTTGTCGGCATAAGTGAAGCCTTGCAGGATGTGACCACCCAACTCAAAGGAGCCCTTGATGCCCGCCGAGGGAGCCGGCGTAGTGGGAGCCGGCGTGGCGGCAACCTGCTCTTGACCCACCTTGATCAAGACCGTCATACCACTGCCGCTAATGGTGGCCCCGCCCACCTGCAGAGCCCACTGGCCCTGGAAGCTGGCATCTTTATCGGGCGCGGTCATTTCCACGCTGATATCCACCGACTTCCCTGGCTCCACCGCCCCCACTTTGACCGGTGAGGTGGCGCCCAGCTGTTCGCCACTGACGAAAACAGCCACCGTGTCAGCCGGCCAGGCTTTGTTGCCGGCGTTCTGCATCCGCCAGGTCTTGGTGAATTTCTCGCCCTTTTCAAAATGGGTGTTATCCGGCACCGTTACATCGGCGACGAAAGCCGCCGCCAAGGTTTCCACCGCATTAGCGCTCATGCCGGTGACCCCAGGATTTTCACCGCCTGCCGCCACCTCGCCGGTCGGTGTGACCGGGGTGGTCGGCGAAACCACCGGGGCGGCGACCAGCACGTCCAGGCTGCCCTTGTCCAGTCCGGCGACCGTGGCCGCCACGCGGTACGTCCCCGTCAGCTCCGGCGCGGTCCAGGCAAACTGCGGCTGCGAGAGCGGCATGTTCACCTGCGTGGCCTGGCCGTTGGGGGCCGTCACCTGCCAGACAACTTCCGGCGGCGTGAACGCGGCCGCAGCGGTCTGCGCTTTATAAGCACTCACCGCGTCCATGATGCCCGGCAGGTTGCCTGTCGCCAGTAAGTCGCGGAGCACAACGCCCCCCAGGTGATAGCGGGCCGTCACATCCAGCCGGGTCCGCAGCCATTGCGGCGTGCCTAACCAGAGGGTCGTATCGCCCGCAGCAACGGTGGTCACGCCGGTGGCCGTGTCGGCCTGCACCTGAACGCCCCCGCCCAATTGGAAGGTGAGCGCCGTCCCCGGCGTCACATTGCCCGTCAGCGGCTGGCTCGGCTGGATGTTGCCCAACGGAGCCAACACCTCCTGCCAGGCGACCTGCTTACCCTCGTTATTGACACTCATGGTGGTGAAGATCGGGTAGAGCTTGTAGCGATTGACCTGGCCGGTAGCCCATTCTAACAGCGCTGAGACCTGACCGCCGGTCGCATAGGCCTGCGGATCCGACGGCAGGGGCACGCGGACCTGATCCGCCGCCGCCCCAAGCGCCTTCCAGTCATACCCGCCGGTCTCCCAACCGCTGCCGTTGGCCTGCGGCATATCCACCGTCACGGCCAACCAGGCGCCGTTCTGGTGCAACGCGGCCGCCAGCGCCCCGATAAAAGCGGTATAAGCGTCGCGGTTCTCGGCCGGCAGCCCGCGGTAATCTACCACCAGTCCGGCATACCCCCCGCTTTTCACCAGCTCGGCCAGCTTTTGCACATGGTTCGCACGATCAGCATCCACCGACAGCATATCTATGACCAACCCCGGATTGGGGGTATAACCGGCGGCCCAGTTACGAACGGTGGGGACTAACGTCGGGTTGCTGCTGGCATTGGCCGGCGGCAGCTGGCTCGGATCACCGTTCAGCTCGCCTAAGGTGCCGATTGTCATCCGTACCAGGTCCACCTCGGTCAGGTCCTTGATCTCCGCGGATAACGCAGCGTCGGTCTCACTCACCAGCGCCTGTTGCACAGCGCCGCTCTGCATCACCATCGCCGAAGAAGGCAACGCCTCCACCGAGGCCACCAACATGGCACGACCGCGATCCAACTTGGAGGGGATCCAACGCCAGACCTGTGTCTCGGAGTCCCAGGTATAGAGATCCAGGGTTTCCCACGGTTCGGCGTCATTGGGAATAACCACCTCCAGCGTGGCCGGGCCGGCCACCTTGCCCCGGGTGACAATTTGATAGTAAGGGCTCTTGGGCGACAACAAAGTGCCCACGGCGGTCACCGCCGCCTTGAGATCGTTGGGCACATTGCCGGCGCGGAACTCAGCACCGGGAATGGAAGCTAGCTTGACCCGCACACCACTCGCCTGAGCTGGATCCACCTGGACAGTCAGGCCATCGGGGTGCGTGAGGGAGGGTGTTTCAGCGTTGAGTGTCGTGTAACCGCCACCGCCGGCCAGGCGGGCTCCCAGCGAGATTGGGGGCAGGAACAGGGCCAGCAACAGCAACAGGACGACCACGACCCCCACAATCCAGGCCCGTCCGGCCAGCGCGCTCTGGAGCGCAGCCAGAGGGCTGGCGGTCGGCGCTTTGCCGACCGGCGGCAAGGATTCCATGGCAGCCAGACTCACCACACCCGCCGGCACAGCTTCTGCCGAGGGGGAAGCCGGCACCTCTACAGGGCTATCCGCGCTGGGAGCTGCCTCTGGTTCGGCCGATACCGGCTGCGGCTCCAATGCCTCAGCCTCAGTGTGCTGCTCATCAGCCATCGAAGATACCTCCACAAACAATTTATCCCGTCCCGCTCAGGACAGGCTGAAGCTTATTCTATCACAGGGTAGGGAGAGGGCAAGTCGGGCAGTTCAGCGGGGCAGTGGCCCAGCCAAAGCCGGGTATAGGTCTCCCATTCGGCGGCATCCGTCTCCCAATAAGGATAGATCGCCACCCCTGTGACTGCCGCCGGGCGTGTGGCCGCGTCATTCAATCCCTCTATCACGCCAGCCAACCCGCTTGCCATGGTCTCAGCCGCCGGGCGATGGCTGAATGTCCGCTCCTCAGAGGTCGGCACGCCGATAAAGAGTACCGTATCCCTATTCTCCAAAATGCGACTGAGTGCGATCACTTGAAAACGAACCCATTGGCGATAGAGCGGCGCCCACGGCAGGGCGCTATCGTACACCATCACGGCCACCTGATCCACACGGCGGACCACCTCACGGTAGTAGGGCGCGCTCCAGGTCCAACGCCCCACCGCTGGCCAGCGCACCGCCGGCCAGAGCGGCCAAATGCGCCGTCCGGCCAGCGAAAGTCGCGGCCCTGGTCCCAACGCCGCCCGCACTTCTTCCAGCAGCGCCAGCATGCCGCCGTCACCATCGTGGACTGGCTCCGGGTCAAGATGGACACCGTCAAAGCCAACCTCACGCACCAGCGTAGCACAAAATTCGGCGATGGCTGTCCGCGTGGCGGCGTCCTCAAGATTGACATACCCCAACGGCAATCCAATCCAGGCCTGCACGTCCAGCTCCGGCGCGGCCCTCTTGAGCGCCGGGACAAACGTCGCCGCGTCGTCATAAGTCGGGTTGAACGTACCATCAGGTTGGCGATAAGTAGTGAAGACGTAAACAGTGGTGAGCTGTCGGGCCGTCAAATCTGCGGATAAGGCTACAATCTCAGCCTCAGAGTGCGGTTCGGCCACCCACTCCACGCCCAGCCAGGCAGCATTTGTCCCACGGTTGAAGGCTGCACCAGGAAGGTGCGTACCGGGGCGGAACAAGCACCCGCGCGCGACCACGAGCAGGCAAGCCGCCAGGATTCCCTTCAGCACGCAGCGCACCCCCAAAGTGTGCCGCGCGCCGGTCATTGAGGTCACTATGACCTCCAGTTCATTGCGCCTGGAATCCCGCCGCGGTATGCGTCCCATCGCAGAACGGTTTGTTCAGGGAGGCCCCACAACGACAGAGTGAAGCCCGGTTGCCCTGGACGAGGATGCGCCCGTCACCGCTGCGCAGGGTAAAGTCACCGCGCAGCACCAGGGGGCCATCCGCCACCAGCGTCACCCGCAACGCCGGACCGGGCGTCCCTTCCTTAGGCAAAGCGCAGTTCTCTGCCAGAGCGCCGGCATCGCGGAACGCCGGCTCTGCTAAATGGCCGTTGTCGCAAAACGGCTTGTTCTGCGAACGGCCACAGCGACAGAGTGCAACGCGGGTATCGTGGACCAGCACCTCCTTGCCACGGGCGACAATCTCCACGTTGCCGTGGAGGTAGAGCGGCCCATCCGGCCCGACCAGCACGACGTTACTCTCCGGGAAGGTCTCTTCTGGAGCTCCATCTTTCCGCGTAAAGTGGAGCGCACCGGTCGGGCAGCGCAAGATGACCTCTGCCAGATGGTCGGCGTCGTCCAGCGTCGGATCAATCCAGGGACGGCGGTAGCGGTCAAAGACCGCCGGTGCGCCACGAATACATTCCTCTGAATGGATGCAACGTTTCACGTCGTAATAAACGATAATGCGCTCGGCTTCATACTGGTAAATTTTCACCGTACCATAACGATAATTCAGCGGCTCCATGGTTACCACCTTTCAGGGAAATCGGCCGGCACCGTCGGCTGGGACGCCCAGGCGGCCAGGGTATCAAGGTCATTAAGATAACGGTTGCCGGCCGTCCACCAATGCACGAGTATTCACCCGACGCGGTAAGTTCGTGAGCGGGAAAGAATCCGCTCACCGCCCGGATTTTAGCACAGGCCGGGATAGAAAACAAGCGCGACCAGTGTCACCTGGCCGCGCTTGACCACATCTACTCCGATCTTAAAGTAAATTCGCTCTATGGTGTTTTAGCTTATAGGCATTCCCCCCAATCACAACGGCCATTCCCGTTGGAATCGGTGTAACGGCGGCAGTGGCCTGGATAGAAGCAGCCCCGTGGACACCGTACCTGGCAAGTGGCGCTGGTTTCAGCGGCCCCTGTCCCCCAGGCCTCAGCGGTGGGGGCCGGCGTGGACGTGGCAAGAGCCGTGGGGAGAGGGGTAGGAGTAGCAGTGGCAGTGGCTGGAGTTACTCCCATGGCCGCCGGTTGAGAGGCGGATTGAGCCAGCACAGCCGCCGCCGGCGTCAGAGAGGCCAAGTGTAACGCTTTCATCGCCTGGCTTATCGCCACCACAGAGGTGACTCCCACCACCCCCATCAATGTCAGGAATTCGCGGCGTCCCAGCGTCGCCCCAGCCGGCGCCGGTTGCAGAGGCGGCATCGGCGCAGGGGCCGGGACCAGAGACCGGCGCGCGACGGTCACAATCCAGCGCCAATGTAAGCCGACCTTCAAAACGACCAGCAGCAGAGTCACGATGGAGGCCATGATGTGCAGTTGGTGCCAGGCGTCATAGTTAGCCAGCGGCAACGACAGCCAGGTGGAAATCACCAGCCCGGTGCCCACAATCAGGCCGAGCCCGCCCATCACACCGGCGTCCACCAGGTAGCAAAGCCGCGCCCGGCCGCAGGTCTGCTTGAAAAAGCGTCGGGTCACCGACTTGACCCAGGGCCAGTGCACCAGCAGGTGATACCCGGCCAGAACCCCCACTGCCAGGCCCAACCATTGGTGCAGCGAAAGGCCGGTCAGGTCCATCAAAAAGGCCACCAGAAAGGAGCCCAACAATACAGCATCAATCCACCAGTTAGTCTTTGGACTTGGTCTCTTCATGATTTTTCCCCTGATGTTTCATCGTTATTTGTTCATCACTTCGGAGACCATTGTACCAAACCATTGTGAAGAAACGATGAATTTTCCGGTGAGGCATGATGGAGACTGGGGACAAGAAAGAAGGCAGAAGGATGAAGGCGGAAAGTTAAAAGGAAATCCCCATGAACTGGTGTTCACCAGCGGTGGGATAAAAATCGGCTCGTAGTGACGCGCTTATGGCCTTTAAAAATTAAATGCGGTAACACCAGGCGACTCGTTTTTTCCCGGTGGGGCGCCGGGCGATCAATCGCCCGGCTACTAAAGCCACGCCCGGTAAACCGGGCTGCCGTAGCCCCGTTCACGGGGCGTTGCTGGTTAGGCCGGCGGTTAACCGCCGGGCGCCCAGCGCGCACGTGACCGGATTATTTTCTTGAAGACCATCAGCGTGGCTCAGACGGCGCTAAAGTGCCTGACTACAAAGTTAGCGTTGTAGCGTTTCAGTGTGTTTGTAGTGACGCGCTTTAGCGCGGCAAAACGGCGCTGAAGCGCCTGACTACAAACGAAGAGCGTTATTTTCAGAGGAGTTTCATCCTTTCGCCTTCATCCTTCATCCTTTTCTTCAAAGGTGAGCCGTGAGTGGTGAGCGGAAACAGGAACTTCTACTTTCTGCTCTCTGCTCACTATTCTGCTCTCTGCTCACTCCTTAACTGGTTTCTATTTTCAGAGGA